>Ga0209395_1002371_pt1 | contig 24759 bp, 20 predicted proteins | sample GOMGulsemesocosm_3_FD_184635 | JGI IMG/M metagenome (GOLD analysis project Ga0209395, IMG submission 184635) | Methane-oxidizing microbial communities from mesocosms in the Gulf of Mexico - GOM9D Gulf of Mexico (SPAdes) (version 2) | ecosystem: Environmental > Aquatic > Marine > Cold seeps... | reverse complement strand
TCTGTGTAATTGCCTTGGCTGATCCTGTTGTTGTTGGGATCATAGAATTGAGGGCTGATCGTGCCCGGCGCAGATCTTTTGCCGGGCGGTCGACGATGGTTTGTGTGTTGGTGACGTTGTGAATTGTGGTGATGGAACCATGGCGAATGCCAAATTCTTCCAACACGACCTTAACAACAGGCGCGATGCAGTTGGTTGTGCAGCTGGCAGCGGTGACGATATCGTCTCGATCAGCATGATAGACTTCATCATTCACGCCAAAGACGATGTTGGCGGCTTCAACGTCTTTGACCGGGGCAGAGATGATGACTTTTTTCACACCGGCAGCAAAGTAAGGCGCAAGCTTCTCGGCGGTTTTGAACGCGCCAGTGCAATCAATCACCACATCAACGCCTGCAAGAGGTAGCGCGGTTAGATCACGGGTGCTGGTTACGGGAATGCGGGTGCCGTCAATGGTTATGGCTTCTGCGTCGCTCGAAAACTCTGCGGGCCAACGCCCGTGTACCGTGTCGAATTCAAGTAAATGCGCATGCATGCTAGGGTCACCCACTGCGTCATTCAGGAAGGCAATTTTTGCACCGCGTTCTAGTAGGGGGCGAAGGGCGAGTTTCCCCATGCGGCCAAGACCATTGATGGCATAGACGGTCATGTGTGATCTCCATTTGAATGCAGTTTAAAGCCTATTACATGCATGTTTCGATATTTGTAATCCATGTATCATGAAAGTTTGATGAAACAAGCAGCGGAAATTTAGTTTCATTCACTCAGGGATTCAATCGCTGACAGGCACAAAAAAGCGCCACTCAGGGCGCTTTAATTGGATGTTAATCTGTAGGGATTAGCGTCCCCAACTGCGGACTTGGCCGCAATCCATATGTACAAAATTGGAGCTAGAATAACGTCCGACCCCGCCCGCATTACAGGCTTTGGCAGCGTTGAAGATTTGTCCGACAGAGCGGCTGGATAAACGTAAATCAGCAGCTTGGCCCAGCATATGCAAAGAGTTACGAGCGACACCACGCGAGCGTGAGCGAAGCAGCGCGTTTGTCTGAGGAGAACGATAACCAGACAGCATTAGATAGGGTTCACTCACATCAAGCAGATTGTGCGCGGCGGCCATGATATCAATTGTACGGGTGTCGATATTTGTGGCCTCATCCCGGCGCCAATCACGCATGAAATAGTTGATGTCGGTTAGGGCTTCGTCAATGTATTCGCCTTCGATCCAGTAAACCGTATCGATGCTTTCACCGGTACGCCCAGAATACATACGAATTTTGCGAACGTCACCAGAGCCACGTAATAAACCAGCCGCTTTTGAGAGTGTTGGTGTCGCGAGAACGGTGGTCGCAGCAAAGGCTGCCAAAACACCGCGCCGAGTGAGTTGTGTGGATTTCGCCATGGAAATACCACGAGTATTAACTATGCCCATAGGCCTCTGTCCCGTCGTTACCTGCCGCAGCCACGCGTTCACCGCCAGTTTTTCCGGCGTCTGCGTTCCATGGCAGTGGATTGGCAGAGTTTCATCTCATCCCCAGATGTGCCGTTGTTATGCCATAAGACGAATCATCCGCCAAGCTTCTATTCCGTTTCGGGCTTGGATCGGCGTAAAACAGGCAGAATTTTGCTGAAATGATGCAAGTTCTCGAAAATTCCCCTCTGTTTCGAAACCAGTTCAGCACAGTCTTGCGGAGAACTTGGACGCTTTCGGAAAAGTGATTGGACAGGACAGCTTCCATCTTTAAGAATTTACACCCATACAGCAGTAATCTGAGTAAGGGTCTTACAGGGGTTCAGGAATGACATTTATATTTAAACATTTTCGCGTAGCTTACGCATTTATCTTTATGAGTAGCATTGTGTTACTCACCGGGCTGGGGGCCAACGGGGCCGACGCTCAAGAAACAGCCTTTCGTCAAGCCGTTGCGGAAGCAGCTTCTGGCGATGATGCGATGGCGGAATTTTACCGTACACGCAATTATGAATCCGTCTGGACGGGGCGTTCAGGTCGTGACCGCTCTCGTCGGCGTGGATTTTTGACGGCGCTGGCGAAAGCTGGTGATCACGGTCTTCCTGTGGCGCGCTATAATCCGGATGAGATCCGTTCCATGCTGCGCGCAGCCCGTTCCCCACGTGAACGGGGCCTAGCAGAAGTCAAACTTTCAGAGATGTATGTCGCTTGGGCAACCGATCTGAAATCTGGCGTCGTGCGCAATCCGCTGCGTATTGATGAGGGTATTGTACGGCAGGTTTCGCGCCCTTCGCGACTGGGGTTGATGAATGCGCTTGTCGAAAACTCCCCGAACTCCCTGTTTCGTAGCTTTGCACCGCGGACACCGGAATACACCCGTTTGATGGAAGAGAAGACCCGTTTTGAACGCCTTCTTGCGCGTGGTGGTTGGGGCGCGACTGTGCCAGGTTCCAAATATGAGCCAGGTGACAGTGGTGCTGGCGTCGTGGCGCTGCGCGATCGCCTGATTGCGATGGGTTATATTCGTCGTTCAAACGCACAATCCTATGATGGTGCAATTCAGGCCGCCGTTCAGCAATTTCAGATCAATCATGGTCTAAGCCCCGATGGTATTGCTGGCGCGGGCACATTGCGTGAAGTGAATATTCCTGCTGCAAATCGTCTGGCCTCTATTCTTGTGGCCATGGAGCGCGAACGCTGGATGAACCAAGACCGCGGTGATCGACATGTTTTGGTAAACATCCCTGATTTCCAAGCGCAAATCATCGACAACGGTCGAGTGACATTTCGAACCCGTTCGGTTGTCGGCGCCAATGATCGCGACCGTCGTACGCCTGAGTTTTCTGACACCATGGAACACATGGTCATCAATCCAACTTGGAATGTGCCGCGTTCAATTGCTGTGAAAGAATATCTGCCAATGATGCAGAACGACCCTGGGGCTGCGGGACATCTGCGCTTGATAAATAGTACTGGTCAAATTGTTGATCGCACTGGCATTGATTTCGCGCAATTTAACGAAAACAACTTCCCGTTTGACCTGAAGCAGCCGCCATCACGTCGTAATGCTTTGGGGCTTGTTAAGTTTATGTTCCCAAACCGCTACAACATCTATCTGCATGATACGCCCGCGAAAAATCTATTCTCGCGCGAAACGCGTGCGTTTTCACATGGTTGTGTGCGTCTAAACGATCCGTTTGATTTTGCCTATGCACTTTTGGCACCTCAGCGAAATGATGCAGAAGCCTTCTTCCAAGCGCGTTTGGCGCGCGGCACAGAATCCGTTGTTCCTTTAGAACAGCCAATTCCCGTGCATTTGATTTACCGCACGGCCTTCACTCAGGCGCGCGGCAATGTCAACTTCCGTCGCGATATCTATGGGCGTGATGCGAAGATCTGGAACTACCTCAGCAACGCCGGGGTAGTATTGCGGGCGCAACGCGGATAAAACATTCCCAAAGGGCAGAGGTTCCGCCCAGAGGGAATAAAATGCGTCATTCAGTTAAAGAGATTGCGACAGCGCTGGGGCTTGAGGCCGCCGGCGCTGTTTCGTTTGAGATCACCCATGCTGCGGAACCAGTGGGAGCTGCGCAGGATGCACTGGCGCTTGCGATGAACCCGAATTACGCCGAAGGGCTTGCCCAAGGTTCAGCCCAAGTCGCGATGTTGTGGGAAGGCGCTGATTGGCAGGCTCTTGGCCTTCAGGCAGCGATCTTTGCCCCACGTCCTCGGCTGGCGATGTCAGGCCTGACACAGATGCTGGATGCAGGCCCCGCCATCGCGCCGGGGGTCCATACAACAGCGGTGATTGATCCTTCGGTCGTGATCGGTGAGGGCGCCGCCATTGGCCCGTTCGTGGTGATCAATGCGGATGTTGTTATCGGCAAAAACGCCCGTATCGCCAGCCATGTGTCCATTGGTGCTGGCACCAGAGTTGGTGACGATTGTCTGCTTCATCCAGGTGTGCTGATTGGCGGAAATATCCGTATTGGAGACCGCTTTATCGCCCAAGCCGGAGGCGTGATTGGCGCGGATGGTTTTTCATTTGTGACGCCGGATAAGTCCGGGGTCGAAAAAGCCCGCGAAAGCCTTGGAGATCAGGGCGATGTTGCCAATGAAGGGCAAGGCCAGGTTTGGATCCGCATTCATTCCCTTGGTGGGGTCGAGATTGGCGATGATGTCGAAACCGGTGGCAATGTCACGATTGATGCCGGCACTATCCGGGCGACGCGCATTGGGCGCGGCACCAAACTCGATAACCAAGTTCATTTGGGCCATAATGTGCAGGTTGGCGAAGATTGTCTTTTGTGCGGCCAGGTCGGTATTGCGGGCTCCACTCGGATCGGAAACCGGGTTGTCATGGGCGGGCAATGTGGTGCGTCTGACAATATTTTTATCGGTGATGACGTGGTTGCTGGCGGCGCAACGAAGGTCTTTAGCAATGTGCCCGCGGGTCGCGTTATCCTTGGGTCGCCTGCCGTGAAAATGGATACGCAGATGGAAATTAACAAAAGCCTGCGTCGTCTGCCACGCGCTTTGAAACAACTTTCGGAACTGAAAACTGAATTTAAGGCCGCCTTTGGCGCAGATGTTCAAAAATCTGTTTCAAAAATCGATGAGAATAAGTAAATCTGCGACAAACGAAATTGAGGTTTAAGTAATGTCTGTGAATATCGAAGTGAAAGTCATTGAAATCATTGCCGAACAGGCGGTGCTTGAGGTGTCGGACGTCACCCCGACCTCAACGCTCGAAGAATTGGGTATCGACAGTCTCGGCTTGGTTGAAAGCATTTTCGCGATAGAGGAAGCCTTTGATATTCAGGTGCCCTATAACGCCAACGAACCCACTGAGAGTGATTTTGATATCTCATCTGTCGCCTCGATCACCAAAGCCGTGAGCGCACTTGTGCAGGATCAATCCTAACCCATGAAACGCGTTGTTATCACCGGCCAAGGCACGATTAATTCACTTGGTCGCTCCGTGGCTGAAACGCTTGAAGGTTTTCGCGAGGGCCGTTGCGGTATCTCAAATTTAGAATTCCAAGATGTTGATCGTCTGTCGATCAAAATTGGTGGGCAGGTCAAAAACTACGACCCTGAAAGTGAATTCAACCGTCAACAGATTTCGCTTTATGATCGTTACACCCAGTTCACCATGTTGGCCGCACGCGAAGCGCTGGACCAATGTGGCCTGACCTTTAGTGGAGAATTGGCAGAACGTTCCGGCGTGGTTTTGGGCACGGCGGGTGGCGGGATGACCACCCAGGATGAAAACTATCGTTCGGTCTATGAAGAGGGCAAAAACCGCGTTCACCCTTTTGTCGTACCAAAACTTATGAATAATGCTGCCGCTTGTCATGTCAGTATGAAATACAACCTTAAAGGCCCGTCCTTCACCGTGGCCACAGCCTGCGCAAGCTCCAATCATGCGATGGGCCAGGCGTTTCAAATGGTGCGTTCGGGCATGTGTGACGTGATGGTGACTGGTGGATCTGAAAGCATGTTGTGCTTTGGTGGTGTGAAGGCTTGGGAGGGATTGCGCGTGATGTCGCGTGATGCTTGCCGACCGTTTTCGCTGGGCCGCAATGGCATGGTACAGGGCGAAGGCGCTGGCATTTTTGTGTTCGAAGATTATGATCACGCTAGGGCCCGTGGCGCTGAAATTCTCGCCGAGGTGATTGGTTTTGCAATGACTTCCGACGCTTCTGATATTGTGATGCCATCCAAAAAAGGGGCTGCGCGTGCGATTTCGGGTGCGATGCGTGATGCGCGCCTGAACCCTGAAGATGTTTGCTATATCAACGCCCACGGCACCGGCACGGCGGCGAATGACAAAACTGAGTGTGCCGCCGTTGCCGATGTGTTTGGTGCCCATGCGGATCATTTGATGATGTCCTCAACCAAATCGATGCACGGCCATTTGATTGGCGGCACGGGCGCGGTTGAACTTCTAGCTTGCATCATGGCACTGCGTGATGGGGTCATCGCCCCAACAATTGGCTATGAAGAACCAGATCCCGAATGCGCATTGGACGTTGTGCCCAATATTGCGCGCGACGCAAAAGTCGATGTGGTGCTGACAAATGCGTTTGCTTTCGGTGGCCTAAATGCCGTGCTGGCTCTGCGTAAAGCACCATAATTTTAAAACGATCCTACAAACGAATAAGCCACCCGTGGGGGCGGCTTATTCATTTTTGATTTATTTGGAAATTTACTGCGCAGGTACCGACATTGAGTTATAAGCTGCGGTGAAACCGGACAGTGACAGAGGTAGGTTTAGTTGCTGATCTGGAGCAATGGCGGGTACAATTGTTACAACCGCATTCGCGCCATTCTTAAAGCGATTGATCACGTCTTGAGTAAAGCCAACACGGGCAAAACAACCCTGTGCATCACACCAAGTGTATTGATAGCCAAGCGGGCTGCTGCCATCGACAGAGAATTTCACGCCATCAGGCAAATGCGTTTCCAGAGGCACCGCAATCAGGGCACCCGCAACGGCTTGACGACCTTCAGGCAGGCGGAACATGGTCAGTTCTGCAATCGGGTTGCCTTCAGGGTTCAGCAGGGTAACGGCCAGCTGGCAGGGCTCTTCCTCAATCGTGGCAGCGCGCACACAACGCAGATCCCAGTCGCCATTTTTCTCACGGGAATAGACTTCGGGGGCAGCCGGTGTTCCGGTCGGGTATTCCGGCTCGGAGGCAACAGCTTCGGGTGCGGTTTCTTCGGTTGTGGTACTGTCTTGGGCAATTGCTTGGGTATTGAAAGCTGCCAACAGTCCGAGGGCAGCAAATTGCGTTAAAAGGGTCTTCATAAGGCACTACTCCATAGATTTAACTGCATTTAGCATGCACGGCGGGGAGTGTCAGTCAGGAAAAGCGTGGGGGTTGTAAAACTAGGCAAGCCATCGCCAAGTGGAAGAGCTTAAGACAAAAGAAAAAGGGCCACTAAAGGGCCCTTTTTCCATTCTCTCTCCCTGTCGGACTGGCCGACTTATTATTGAGGGAAATCTAGTCCCTAGGCAGGGTGTCGGTCAACAGGGAATCTGTAAGAATTTGTAATATTTCAATTTTGCACACATATCTTGCTTCGTTCCACATGTTGACGTGCCGAAATAGGCCTGTTGCGAAAAAACGGCCGTGCTTGGAGGCACGACCAGTCAAACAGGGAGGAAGTAACCGGATGACAAGAACAGAACATCCGGACAAAACTGATACTGGCATGAAAGTATTAAAAGAGTATTTTTAATCGGGACGCAGGGATAAAAAGGAATCGGTAATGATCAGCGACAGAATTTTCACAGGCGGCGGCGGCGAAGATAATAAACAACCGCAGGAGCTTCTGTTGAAATATGCCAACCGGCATGGCCTAGTGGCGGGCGCGACGGGGACGGGTAAAACTGTGACGTTGCAAATTCTTGCTGAAAGTTTTTCGGCCCAGGGTGTTCCGGTGTTTTTGTCTGATGTGAAAGGCGATCTGTCGGGGTTGGCGAAAGCGGGGTCTGCAAGTTTCAAATTGCATGATGCATTTACATCTCGTGCAGAAAAAATCGGATTTTCTGACTTTGATTATGCCTCGTTCCCCACGGTTTTTTGGGATCTTTTCGGAAAACAGGGACATCCTGTACGCACCACCATTGCCGAGATGGGGCCGCTGCTTATTTCACGCCTGCTTGAACTGACAGAAGCGCAGGAAGGCATCCTGAACATCGCCTTTCGCATATCTGATGAACAGGGGCTACCGCTGCTGGACCTAAAAGACTTACAGTCAATTCTGGTTTGGGTTGGTGAACATTCAAAAGAGCTTTCTTTGCGTTATGGCAACGTCGCGTCTTCCTCCATCGGGGCCATTCAACGACGTTTATTAGTGCTTGAAAACCAAGGCGGCGCCGATCTGTTTGGCGAGCCAGCACTTGCACTTTCTGACCTGATGCAATGCGCGCCTGATGGCCGGGGGCATGTGAATATTCTGGCCGCAGACAAATTGATGGCCGCACCGCGCCTCTACGCGACCTTCCTGCTTTGGCTGCTATCTGAGCTGTTTGAGGAACTGCCCGAAGTCGGCGATCCCGATAAACCAAAGTTGGTTTTCTTCTTTGATGAGGCGCATTTACTGTTTGACGACGCCCCAAAAGCCCTTGTGGATAAGGTGGAACAGGTAGCCCGTCTGATCCGATCCAAAGGTGTGGGGGTCTATTTTATCACGCAAAACCCCACCGACGTGCCAGAAGATATTCTAGGGCAGCTTGGAAATCGGGTACAACATGCGTTGCGTGCTTTCACGGCGCGGGATCGTAAAGCGTTGAAATTGGCGGCGGAGACTTATCGTGACAATCCACGGTTTGAGATCGAAGATGCGATCCGCGAAGTTGGCGTGGGCGAAGCCGTGACGTCATATCTTGAGCGCAAAGGCATTCCGGGCATGGCGGAACGTACGCTGATCCGGCCACCGTCTTCGCAACTTGGGCCGATCACGGATTCTGAGCGTAACGCGTTTTTGAAGTCTTCTCCGCTTGCCGGGAAATATGAGACACGTTTGGATCGCAACAGTGCGTTTGAAATGTTGAAGCTGCGCTCGGATCAGGCGGCAAAAGAGGCCGAAACCTCAGAACTGCGTGAAGAAGAGGTGTCCGTTGCGGAACGAGAATTCCAGGCTGCCCGGCGGTTTACGGGAGGGCGTGTCGAGCGTTCATCTTCCCGTGTTAACCCTTCGCGCAGTTCACGTACTCGCGAAAAAGATTGGGGAGAATCCATCGGATCAATGCTTAAAAAAGAACTGACTGGCACCACGGGACGGCGCATTGTACGTGGGATATTGGGTGGTTTGTTTAAGGGACGCTGAGAGCGTCGCAGATTGGCAGTACCAGTTGCCAATCTGCTTGCGTTTATTAGGCCAATTTCCGGATTTTCAGTTCTGTGATCCGATTGGCTTCGCGCCCGGCAATTTCAAAGCGGAAGCCGTGGAAGGAAAATACCTGTCCCGTGACTGGGATCATCTGCGCCTCGTGAATCACTAGGCCCGCGATGGTGTTGGCTTCCTCGTCCGGCAGGGTCCAGTCGGCGGCGCGGTTTAGATCTCGGATCGTCATGGCGCCGTCAACAATATAGTCGCCATTTTCCGCACGCCGCACGAGCTGTTCATCGTCTTCGTCAAATTCGTCGGTGATCTCACCTACGATTTCTTCCAGAATGTCTTCCAGCGTGATCAATCCCTGAAGTGCCCCATATTCGTCCACCACCATGGCGAAATGTGTATGTCGGCGTAGAAACTGGCGCATTTGATCGTCAAGCGTTGTGGTTTCGGGGACGAAATAGGGTTCACGGACAACATCCATCAGGTCAAACCCTGCCATTGCGCCTTCGTTCATCGCATCGCCATCGCGGAGTTTATTGATCGCACGCAAAAGATTTTTCGCATGTAGAACGCCAACGATGTTCTCGTGATCGCCACGATAGACGGGCAGGCGGGTGTGATTGCTTTCAAGGCATTGCGTAAGGATCAGGTTCGGATCTTGGTCTGCATCTAACATCTCAATCTGCGATCTATGCAGCATAATTTCCTCAACCGTGCGGTCCCCCAGATCAAGCGCACCCAGGATTCGGTCACGATCTTCCTTTTCCACGGTCCCTTCAGAATGTCCCAGCGAGATTGCCCCAGCAATTTCTTCACGCACGGCCAGCATGTGCCCATCGGGGTCTGTGTGCACACCGAACAGCCGCAATATCAGACGCACAATCAGGCGCACGAGGCTGACAAATGGGGTCAGAACCACAACAATCAGCGCGATTACCGGGGAAACGCGGGCCGCAGCGGTTTCAGGTCGTGTGATCGCCCAAGTTTTGGGCAGAACCTCGGCAAAGACCAGAACCAGTAAAGTCATGACCAAGGTCGCAAGCGCAATACCGTTTTCGCCATATAGCTTCGTAAACAAGGCCGTCGCCAGAGATGCCGCAAGAATATTCACGAGGTTATTGCCCAGCAGAACCGCGCCGATCAGCCGTTCCGTGTCTTCCGTCACTTTCAACGCCGCCGCAGCCCCGCGTTCGCCTTTGTCGGCGCGTGCACGCAATTTACCACGTGATGCTGCCGTCAGCGCGGTCTCAGAGCCTGAGAAAAAGGCCGAACACATCAAAAGTAACGCGATTGCCGCGCAACTGAACCAAAATGCCTGATCGAAAGAAATTGTGCTGTCCATTGCTCTCTCTGCTGCCCTGCGGGCGTTTAAAACTACGTTAGTCTTGCCAATGTAGCGGATTAGTCGTCATTTTCCAGTGGGTGATGTTGCATAACCAGTTCTTGCAGGCGGGCATCTAGAACATGAGTGTAGATTTCGGTTGTTGATAGGTTTGCATGACCTAGCAAAACTTGAATGGCACGTAAATCTGCTCCATTGGCAAGAAGATGCGTGGCAAAGGCATGACGTAGTTTATGTGGCGTGACCTCATCCGGATTGATGTCGGCCGCCAAAGCTATCGCTTTGATCAACGTATAAAACGCTTGCCTCGTCATATGAGTTTGTCGGTTGCGCGACGGAAACAGAAAGCGGGCTTGGGGCTTGCCATCCTTGCGGGCTATCTCATTTAATTTGTCGGCCTGTTTCAACCAGATCGCCAGCTTTTCCCGTGCAGGCGAAGAAAGCGGCACCATACGTTCCTTGCCGCCTTTGCCTAACACCAGCAGCATCTTTGGGTTACCGCGTGCGGCGGTCAGGGGCAGTGTAACCAGTTCAGTGACCCGCATGCCTGTAGCGTAGAGCAATTCAATCAGGCAGGCATTGCGCAGTTGTTCATTCAGATTGCGTCCGAAATCCTCGGATATCTCAATTAATCGGCTGACATCCGTTTCATTTAGCACATGGGGAAGCTTCTTGCTGCGTCCGGGCCCGCGAATTTTCAGGGCAGGGTGATCTGCTCTCAAACCTTCATCAAAGGCAAATCGATAGAGCTGTTTGATGGCTGAAAGTCTGCGCGCGCGAGTGGCCTTGGATAGGCCCCGAGCATCAACCTCAATCAGGTAGTTCTCAATGTCTTCACGCGTACAGCTTTCCAAGTTACAGCTTTGATCAGCCATCCAACCGGTGAAATCACTGAGGTCACGCCCATAAGCATCAAGCGTGTTTTGCGCTGCGTTCAATTCGGCGGATTGGGCTTCTAGGAAACCATTGATCCAAGGGTGCATTAGCGCACGGCCTCCGTCATGGACATCAGAAAAAACTGCAAAGCGGCCTGACGGGCAGTATCCTCGCGCCCCAAGCTGCGCAGCAAACGTAAGGCTGATGTTACCTGGGAAAGGTCACCCTCAGTGCCCGCATGGAAGCGTGAAATGGCGACCAAAAGCAATTCACCAACACGGTTTTCATTCAAAAGCTCTAGATCTGCAGCCGTAGGAGGGGTGCCGTCAAAACCTTCCTGAACCGCAAGGCTACGCGCATCAGTGACTGTGATATTTGACGGAAGACCTTGTGTCAGAGATTTCAAGAAACGGTCTGATTCATCCGACGGTATATAGTTGGGCAAAAGCGTTTCATAACCCTCTGACAGAAGGGTCATGCGCCAAATCATCCTATGGGCTGTATCTGAAAATATCAGGGGCTCATCTGTTACTGCTGGCGTTGTATTAGTATCGGATTGATCGGACGCAGGATTGATCAAACTGATCAGACGCGGAGTGAAGAGATTAGATAACGGGCGTTCTAAACCCGTTGATTGCATCATAATCCACAAGATGGGGAGCTGTTTTTCAATTTCTGAAGCATCCCGGGTTTTCAATGCGTTGTCAAAGCTTTGAACGATCTTGACCCGATCCCAGACTCCACCAGAGGCCGCTGCTTGTCGTTCGGTATAGATCCCCAGCAGTCGGTTGTCGGCGAGGGCGCCGATGCGTGCCAAACGTTCGGCGGCCTCTACCCTTGGTTTCCAGCCACTGGTGCCGCGCAGATCCGCGTGTGAAAACGCCCGTGGTAAAAGTCGTGTTGGGATGGGTTCGCCAAGGGCTTCATACATGCGAAACACCAGCGGCGATGGATTGGGCGGCACAGGCAGGTCTGGATCGCCTTCAAACATCTCAGGATCGAGGAAACGTGCAATCAGATCATATTCGCCCGGCTCCAATCCGCCTAGAACATCGGCACTGTTAAGGGTCAGAACGGCCGCGTTCCAATCGCCATTGCGCGCAAGGCAGAACACCCGCAATTGATAGGATGGCACAACGGCGCCGGTATTTCGGATGGCGTTACAGGCCTCGTTTTCATGTCCCAGAAGTAGAGCAACGTCAAAACGTCGACGGAAGAAACCTCCGGTCTCTGGTGCGAAGCTGTCCATCAAGGCGCGGGCATCTTCCAGCAAGCCAAGGTCAAGCATCTTGTCGATGCGCGCCAACAGCAGGCTGCCATCACCATCCGCAGGCGGGCGGGCTTCAGCCAACAGTACTTCGCGACGTAACGCACCCAAGGATGGCAGTGGGTTTGCGGGGCTGTCGTTGATCATTTGGGCTATATCGCCTGATTTCCCACTGCCCCAAAGTGCGGCTGGAAAGCCGGTCACAGAGGGGGGGAGCAGGCCTGTTGCATCCGGATTTGGGGCATCGAGGCTTTGAACAGTGATGCTCTCAACGCCAGCGCCAACAGAGACATCAGGTTCGTCTAGGTAAAGCTCCTGCGGATCAGCAATGGTTTCTGACAGCCAGTCAATTGCTGATATCGGCTGTCCCGTCGTGGGGGTGGAACTGTTTTGTGCGAAAACGGGCGCAACTACGCCGGAAAGCATCAATGCAATCACTGCAGAGTTGACGGAAAAGCGCATGTTAGTTGGTCTCAAGCGTTACAGATTCCCTTACATCCGTTTGCTGTGGGCTTAGGTCCCCGAGATAAGCAAACCCAAGAAGGCCGATTAAACCCAGTAAAACAAGGAAGAATACCAGTTTTAACAGTCGTGCCATCATGTTGTGCCTCCGGGACATTTGATTTTTGCCGCTTTGTAACGGTCTTCTGTGTAACTTATATATGGCCTTTTGCGGAATTTCACGTCATTCAGTGTGAGGATTGGTGAATTTAAGCGGGGAATGGCCGGAATGACGCTCTGCCTCAAAAAAACAGTGGTTATGGTGGGCATGATGGGGGCCGGGAAGACGGCTATCGGGCGTGCTGTTGCCGAACATCTTAAAGTGCCGTTTCTTGACAGTGACGAAGAAATCGTGCGCGCTGCCCAGATGGAAATCCCCGAGATTTTTGCCCGTGACGGCGAGGGGTTTTTCCGCGATCGGGAGACCGAAGTGATTGCGCGCCTGTTAGAAGATGGTCCTTGCATTTTATCGACGGGTGGCGGCGCGTTCATGTCACAACGCAATCGCGATTTGATTACGCAAAAGGGCGTTTCTGTTTGGCTACGGGCAGATCTGGAACTTCTCTGGTCACGGGTACGGCATAAAGATACGCGGCCCCTGTTGCGCACTTCCGATCCGAAAAAAACCCTTAATGATCTGCATCAGGAACGATCGCCAATCTATGAAAACGCTGATCTCGTGGTGGATTCCCATGATGATTACAGCATTCCAGATATGTCTGAACGGGTGATTTACGAGCTTAAGACACGCCCGGATGTAATTGAAAATAAATGAGAAAGATTTTTGACAATGGTTGAGACACTGCGGGTTGAACTTGGGGAACGTGCCTATGACATCCGGATCGGCACTGGCCTACTGGAACGGGCTGGCAAAGAGATTAAGCCTCTGCTGAAACGCCCGCGTGTTGCTGTTGTGACGGATGAGAATGTAGCGGCCCTTCACTTGGAAACTCTGCGTAGGGGGCTTGCGGCCGAAGACATCGAAATGACGTCCCTAGCATTGCCCGCAGGTGAAGCCACCAAATCGTGGCCTCAGTTCTCGCGCACTGTAGAATGGTTGCTCGACCAACAGATAGAGCGCGGCGATATCGTTGTGGCTTTCGGTGGGGGTGTGATTGGTGATCTGACTGGGTTCGCCGCCTCTGTGCTGCGACGCGGTGTACGTTTTGTGCAAATTCCAACCTCGCTTTTGGCCCAAGTTGATAGCTCTGTTGGTGGTAAAACTGGGATTAATGCGCCCCAGGGCAAGAACCTGATCGGAGCATTTCATCAGCCCTCACTCGTTTTGGCCGATGTTGGTGTCTTGGGCACGTTGACGCCGCGCGATTTCTTGGCCGGTTACGGCGAAGTCGTGAAATACGGAATGCTGGGGGATGAAAGCTTTTTCGAATGGCTAGAGGCCAACGGCCCAGCCCTTGCGGCCGGGGATGAGGCTTTGCGCATTGAGGCCGTGCGCCGTTCCTGCCAGATGAAAGCTGACATAGTTGTCCGAGATGAGACAGAGCAGGGTGAACGTGCGCTGCTGAATCTTGGCCACACATTTTGTCATGCGCTTGAAGCTGCCACCGGTTATTCTGATCGACTGTTGCATGGCGAAGGGGTGGCGATTGGTTGTGCGTTGGCCTTTGAAACCTCTGCTCGCCTTGGTCTGTGTTCACAAGAAGCCCCCTCGCGTGTGCGAGCCCATTTACGCGATATGGGCATGAAAGTGGACCTAGCTGACATTCCCGGTGATCTGCCTGATGCTAACGCCCTGATCGCCCTTATGGCACAAGATAAAAAGGTCGTTGAAGGTCAGTTGCGTTTCATCATGGCGCGGAGCATTGGTGACGCTTTTGTCACCGCTGACGTAGATTCTGCTGTGGTCAAAACCATCCTAGAAGAAGCCCTATCGGCTTATTAGTTCGGCGCAGTTTCTGAGGTGTCTATTGAAAAAAGGCGCTGCATTTCTGCGGCGCCTTTTGAAACTTAGTGAATGTCTGCCCGTAATTAGAACGGGATTTCATCATCCAGATCAGAAGCCGGTGCAGAGCCACCTTGGTTACCGCCGCCATAGCCGCCACCTTGGTTACCACCACCCTGATTGCCGCCGCCGTAACCGCCGCCTTGTTGACCACCGCCATAGCCGCCACCGCCTTGTTGGCCGCCATAACCGCCGCCGCCTTGGCTGCCACCTTCGTTGCGACTATCAAGCATGGTCAAAGTGGAGCCGAAACCCTGCAAAACAACCTCGGTTGAATAGCGGTCATTGCCGGATTGGTCTTGCCATTTACGGGTTTGCAGCGCGCCTTCGATATAAACTTTGGACCCTTTGCGCAGGTATTGTTCTGCAACGCGCACAAGGCCCTCGTTGAAGATCGCAACAGTGTGCCATTCAGTTTTCTCGCGGCGTTCGCCAGTGTTCTTATCTTTCCACGTCTCAGAGGTCGCAATGCGGATGTTGCATACTTTGCCGCCGTTCTGAAAGCTGCGGACTTCAGGATCGGCACCGAGGTTTCCGATCAGAATGACTTTGTTGACTGAACCTGCCATGGAGCATTTCCTCTTTATGCGAATCTGTATTGGTCTGAATGAAACTACACGACCTGTGGGCCGAGAACAGCGTTTAACACCAATGGCTGGGATCATACAGGCAGTTCTCTGGGGATAAATCGGAGTTTTTCACAAATATGGGCGGGCGAGCGCCTGTGAAAACGAGGAAAATTGCAGTTAAGCTAAAGAAATGGTAAAGGGAGCCTATATTCTACAGAGCTATTAATCTGGATCTGCCGTTTGCGGGGGAAGACATGAAAGATCTTTTGATCGGGTCATTTTGTTTGGCCCTAGGGGGGACTATCGCTGGGGCTGTCGTGGCTGATAGCACCACTTCGCGCAACAATCGCCTGCTTCAACAGCTCAGCGTTCTGGATGGGCGTGCTGCATCTCAATACAATAATTCCGTTAGATTACAACCTCCTACGGTTCATACTCCGGGGCGCGCTTCCGACCTTCCTTCTTATGACGGAGGTTATCGGGGCGAGTATCTGAATATCGCGCGGGCGGCAGCGCGACGCCATGGTGTGCCTGAGGATCTGTTCTTGCGTTTGATTCAGCAGGAAAGTGCTTGGAACGCCAATGCGCGTAGCAACAAAGGTGCGTTGGGGCTTGCGCAATTGATGCCTGCGACGGCGCGTAACCTAGGTGTAAACCCCCGTGATCCTGCACAAAACCTTGAAGGTGGCGCACGTTACCTAAAGGAACAATACGACAAGTTTCGATCTTGGCGGCTGGCACTCGCTGCTTATAACGCCGGGCCGGGCGCGGTGGAAAAATATGGTGGCGTGCCTCCATATCGCGAAACCCGCAATTACGTGCGGCGCATCCTTGGTGGCTGAGACATTTTAAAATCTTTAAAGGCGGGGAGAGGCAAAGTTTAAAGATTTGCATGAGAGATGACGGTGTTTTTACCCCACATTGCTCCTATACAAATTTCAGATATGTCTTCAGAGCAAGCAAACATCTGGCTGGAAATGATGTGACATATTTGGATGATCTAAAAGAAAGTTCATCTTCGCATGGGGATGCTTGGATTTTTGATTGGAATGATAAGCCTTTTACGACAAGATTTGGGTTTCGGGTGAATATATGTTGTTTTTCTCCCGCAACAGTGAAAAAGGACTTCTGAATTAAGTCAGGATTACTGCCTCATGTCTAAAACATCACGTGCCCAGAAGATCGCCGAAATTGGTGAAGCTTTACACCGCAGTGGCTGCGCGCCTTACAAGATTGAAAAATACGTTCAGCATTATGCACGCAAGCAAGGGGTGAATGCGGTTGTACAGGCGACGCCGACCGGGGTGAGCTTTCAGTTCCCTGATGATGACAACCAGATCTTGATGCGCCGCATGGACCCGGCGGGGATTGATCTGAGCTTGCTAGCACGCACAATTATTCGCATTCATGAGAACGCAGATACCACCGAGAGTGACCCTGTGAAATATCCAGGGTGGTTGCTGGGACTGGCCAATATTGCGATCCCGCCTATCTTTCTGATCCTTGTCGGCAGCACGGTGATGGCGATTGGCATTGCCTTGATGTTGGGAGTGGTTGTTTGGCTGTGCCAGCTGTGGTGCCACGGGGATCGCGCAAATTTCGTTGAGTTCGTCAGTGCGCTTGCGGTTGGGGTGATTGTTTCAGCGATCACCAGTGCGGGCGTTGAGATCCCGGTCTGGGGGCTGTGTATTGCCGCGATTGTGCTGTTTGTGCCGGGGTTGTCGATTGCCAATGCCCTAGAATGTTTTGCGTTTAATGATCTTATTTCGGGCACCAGCCTGTTTGCCCAGTCTATCTTTGTTTTCACCAAACTGTTTATCGGGATCTATATGGGGCTTAATATTGGCGGGGCGATCTGGGGTGTTGGCCAGCATGTTGAGAACGTGAATGAGGTTGTTTGGTGGGTGCAGGTCATTGCTTTACCGGTATTTTCCCTAGCTCTTGGTATAATCTTTAACGCTCGCTTGGTTGATATTGCGCTGGCGTTGCCAGTGACCGCGCTTGGCCTGTGGGGGCCGATTTGGCTGGGCTTTGGTGCGGGGTGGATCGTTGGTACATGGGTGACGGCGATGTGCATCACCCTGTACGGCACTTGGCTAGCGAAGATGATGAACTTAACTGGCGCGATCTATATTATGCCGGGAATTTTGCTTCTAGTGCCAGGCAGTCGTGTGCTGTTTGGAGCGAGCCAATCCCTGTTTAATGAAAGCCTAATGCCGGTTCAGGGCATTGGCCTGTCGGCATTTTTGATGTTTGCAGCGATTGTCGCTGGGCAGATCACAGCGCTGTCCATCTATTCGCAGAAGAACCGAAATTTGGTGAGTTAAAACAACAAAAGCCCGAAGCGTTTGCTTCGGGCTTTTGTTTGGCTATGCGCTTATTCAGCAGCCATTTTGATGACTGGGCCCATTCTTTCAAGAATATCATCGGCGAGATGGCACTTGATCTGGTGCTTGCCGTCGAGCATCCGCATGGGAGGAACTTCCCTATCGCAGAGCCCATCGGGGACTTCCGATTTCCAGCGACAACGTGTCTGGAACGGGCAGCCTGAGGGTGGGTTCATGGCCGATGGGATGTCGCCTTCGAGAACGATGTGTTCCTTCTCGATTGACGTATCGGCGATGGGCACCGCACTGAGCAAAGCCTCGGTATAGGGGTGATAGGGCGGCTGGAAGACCTGATCGGTCGTGCCCAGTTCCACCACATGGCCCAAATACATCACCATGACGCGATCCGACAGATAGCGCACAATCGATAGATCGTGACTGATGAACAGCAGCGTGGTTTTGTTTTCACGCTGAATTTCCATCAGCAGATCGGTGACGGCGGCCTGCACGGAAACATCCAGCGCTGATACCGGCTCATCCGCCACAACGATTTGTGCGTCACCCGCAAAAGCACGAGCAATACCCACACGTTGCTTTTGACCGCCAGAAAGCTGGCGTGGCATGCGATCCGCAAAGGCGCGGGGCAACTTCACCAGATCAAGCAGCTTAAGCATCCGTTCGCGACGATCATGATCACTGTCGCCAATATCAAAGATTTCCAGTGCACGAATGATCTGCCGCCCTACGGTCATTGATGGGTTCAGCGTATCAAACGGGTTCTGGAAGACCATCTGAACAGAGGAAACTGTCTCTGTGTCACGTTCTTCGATTGGGGTATCTTGGATTTGGGTGCCATTCAGAGTGATTTTACCATCTGTCGCGGTTTCAAGCCCCATAAGCACCTTGGCGAAGGTTGATTTCCCGCAACCAGATTCCCCCACAATTGCGAGGGTCTCGCTTTCGCGGGCCTCAAAACTGAGAGTTTCATTGGCTTTGACGACCTTTTTGTCACCACTGCTGAACAAAGCATTGGCCGCGACCTCATAATATTTTTTGAGGTTTTCAATTTTCAACACGACTTTTCCGGGTTCGGCTTTTGCCGTTTTATCACCGGCGACGATGGGGGCATCCCAGTCGATTTCCTTGAATTTTACGCAGCGACTTTCGTGCGTTCCCGCCTCATTCGCGGGATCCATGGTGATGTAGCCTTTGTCACAACGCCCTTCCTCAAAGTAATCACACCGCGGGCCAAAGTTACAGCCGTTGGGGCGTTCATGGGGGAGGGGGAAGTTGCCCGGAATAGCCACCAAAGGACGTGCGTTTTTATCGGCACTGGGCAGAGGGATTGAGCGAAACAGCGCCTGTGTGTAAGGATGCTGCATCTCGTCAAAGACCTCAGAGATGGAGCCACGTTCAACGGCCTCACCAGAGTACATGACGCAAAGTCGGTCACAGGTTTCCAAGACCAGACCAAGGTTGTGCGAGATAAACAGCATAGAGGTGCCGTATTTCTTGCCCAAGTCTTTGACCAGTTCCACAACGGCGGCCTCAACAGTAACGTCAAGCGCGGTTGTGGGTTCGTCCAAGATCAAAAGCGCAGGTTTTGACATCAACGCCATAGCGATAACAATGCGCTGTTGCTGACCACCGGAAAGTTGGTGCGGATAGCTGTCGAGCATACGCTTGGGGTCGGGCAGTTTCACATCTGTCACAACTTCCAAAGCGCGTGCATAGGCATCCTCTTTGTTGGCACCATCATGCAGCATTGGAACTTCCATCAGCTGCGCACCAATTTTCATGGCTGGATTTAGGGATGCCATAGGTTCTTGATAGATCATGGCAATCTCATTGCCGCGAATGTGGCGCAGTTCCGCATCATCCATATCGGCCATATCGCGGCCTTTGAACTTGATGGAACCGCCAACAATGCTGCCGTTTTTGCCAAGATCACGCATAACGCCAAGCGCCACCGTGGACTTGCCGCAACCGGATTCCCCAACAAGGCCAACGGCCTCGCCAGGGGCGACGTTGACAGAAAAATCCATCACCGCCGGGATTTCATGGAGCCGGGTAAAAAAGCTGATGGAAAGCTTTTCGATTTCAAGAACCGGGCCGTCGTATTCAGGCTGTTTGTTCATCGTACTCTCCTATCAGTCTTTCATGGCTTCTTCGCGCAGACCATCGGCCAGCAGGTTCAGACCAAGCACAAGGCTAAGAAGCGCAAATGCAGGGACGATAACCGGATGAGCGTAGGCACGCAGTAGGCCGCGACCAAGGTTAATGGTTGTACCCCAATCTGGGCTGTTGGTCTCAAGGCCAAGGCCAAAGAAACCAAGGGTCCCCAGCAGGATGGTAGCATAGCCGATGCGCAGACAGAAATCGACGATTAGCGGACCGCGCACGTTGGGCAGGATTTCCCAGAGCATGATATACCATGGACCTTCACCACGGGTTTGACCGGCCGCAACATAGTCACGGGATTTGATATCCAGTGTTAGGCCGCGCACGATACGAAACACAGTGGGGGAGTTCACGAAAACCACAGAGACAAACACCACAAGGATGTTGGGATCAGGGTCCAAGCCATCAAGCCAGCTTGGGAGGATCGCAATCGCGCTGTCGCCACCCTGCTGTGAAATCGCAGAGAGATAGACCCAACCAAGAACCAGCCAGACGCCAATCAGCATCGGGTTGCGTTTACCTGGATCTGTATAGAAGCGTGAGTTGATCAACACGGTCACGAAGATAAGTGGGAAGAGGAATAGGATCGCCGCCATATATTGTGGCAGACCTGTCTGGACGATTTCCTTGGTTACCAAGAGGTAGAACAACAGGATCACCGGGAAGGCAAGAATCAGGTTGGCGAGGAAGGACAGGAAGGTGTCCAGTTTACCACCGAAATACCCTGCGGGTAATCCAAGGGTAATGCCAACCATAAAGGCCATCAGCGTGGCCAGTGGCGCAATCATGATCACAATGCCAGAGCCATAGATCATGCGAGAGAACACGTCGCGCGCTTGTTTGTCACCGCCCAGAAGGTAGTGTCCAGTGCCATCAGGCAAAGCTTCGCCAGGCACGGCGTGCTTCATTGAGACCTCAAAAAACTGCGGATCATTTGTCATCAACATCCCGAAGGCGTTTGAGAACAAGGCCGAATAGACCCAGAACATGACAATGGCAAAGCCGATCATGCCGACGGTTGAGTCAAATAGTTTGCCATAAAGGCCCAGTTTGCGTTTGTAGACAATCGAGACCCAGAAGGTTGCAATCAATGCAATCCAAACGGGGCTCAACTGAAGGAAGATATGGGTGAGAATGCCACCCCAGGATAGAGTTTCCATCTTTCAGGCCCCTTTATGAAATGCGGATACGCGGGTTGAGGAAAACATAGCCAATGTCAGAGATCAGCTGCGTCAGCAGCACGACCACAACAGAGACCACAGAAACTCCAAGCAACAATTCGATATCATTGTTGCCCGCAGCCTGAACGAGAGCCCAGCCGAAACCTTTGTAGTTAAACAGGGTTTCAACAATAACAACGCCGTTAAGAAGCCATGGGATCTGTAGCATGATCACCGTGAAGGGCGCGATCAAGGCGTTGCGCAGGGCGTGTTTCATCACGATTGTGCGAAAGCCTAGGCCTTTCAGACGGGCGGTTCGGATATATTGTGCGGTCATGACCTCGGTCATAGAAGCGCGCGTCATCCGGGCGATATAGCCCATGCCGTAAAGCGAGATGGTCAGCACCGGTAGGGTGAAGTTCTCTAGGGTTGGGTTGTCCATCGCAGTGGTTGCGCTGCCTTTAAAGATCTTCCAGCCCACACCTGAGGCGAAGAAAGTGATCAACAAAACACCCGACACATATTCTGGTGTCGCCGTGGAAAGGATCGAAACGGTAGAGAGGGAACGGTCCGTGCGAGAGCCTTCGCTCATACCGGCAAGCACGCCAATAATGAGGGCTGAAGGCACCATGACAATCAACACCCACATCATGAGGTAACCCGTCAGGCTAAGCTTGTTGGCGACAATGTTGGAAACTTCATCATCCAGTGCGGTGGAACGGCCCCAGTCACCTTGGAGAATACCGCAATAGCTTGGGGCATCTTCTGCTGCAACGCCGGAATTGATACAACGCCCGGTGGTTTTGCCGTCGTCATTGGTGAAGGTGAAACCCGGGGCAACCCCAAGCCATTCGCCGTATTTCACATATAGTGGCTGCGCGTAGCCGCGCTCGGCGAGCCAACTGACGACCTCTGTGTCGGACATCCGCTGGTTGCCTTCGCTTTTGGCAAGTTTCTCCAGGTTCGGATAAAGATTGGTCAGCCAGAACACAATGAATGTGAGGCAAAGCGCCGTTAGGATCATAATCCCTAGGCGACGTAGTATAAAGAGTCCCATGTTTTCCCCGCTGTCAGCTGACTGTCGTCAGGTACGAATTTGTTGCGCCGTTGGTCGGCGTCTGTCGCTGGCTTTAGCGTGCCTTAAATGGTCGTGGCAATTTGGTGTGATTGCATCCGCCGACCATGGGGCGAAACGGGGCTGCAAAGCAGCCCCGTTTGTTAGCTCCCTAAAGGGATTAGGCTGTGAAGCCCCACTTGTAGTGGTGGTGTTCAAAGCCGATGTGCACGTCTGTGCCGCTCACGCCTTCGATCGTGTGACGATACAGTTTGCGCCAGTAAGGCTGAATAGTCACAGCTTCTTCTTGAATCAACGCTTCCATTTTTGCCATTACTTCGCGGCGCGCATCTGCATCCGCAAGGGACAGAGCCTGCGTCAGAAGTCCGTCGAACTCTTCATTCGACCAGCCAAATTCATTCCAAGCTTCACCAGAACGATATGCCAAGGCGTGGATCTGAACGCCAAGTGGACGGTGGTTCCAGTTGGTGCAAGAGAACGGATACTTCGTCCAATCGTTCCAGAAAGTAGAACCAGGCAAAACTGTACGTTTACAGGTGATGCCTGCATCGTTCAGCTGTGCTGCAACCGCATCACAAGTGTCTGAACGATATCCGCCGTCGATGGAAATCAGCTCGTGCTCATAGTCACCCATACCAGCTTCTTCCATCAAAGCTTTGGCGGCAGCGGCGTCAACGACTTGTGGAGGCAGAGGTGCATATTCCGGGTGCACCGGAGATACGTGGTGGTTTTCTGCGACGCTGCCGTTGCCATTGAGGCCAAGTTCTAGGCAGATCGCGTTGTTAACAGCCATTTGAATGGCCTTGCGAACCCGCACGTCAGCATAAGGTTTTTTGCCGTCAACTTCAGCAAGCTGGTTCGGGCGCACAACAACCGTAGACGCCGTGATAACTTCCGATTTCACGAAATCAAGGCTGTCGAGGATCTCGATGAACTCACCTTCAGAACGGTGCAGCATGTCGACTTCTTCGCCTTCCATCGCAGCCAGATAGGCGGATGGTTCGGTGCCGTAGTCGGTGTAGTCAATCGCATCAAGGTATGGACCGCCATAAACTTCGGTGCCCCACCAATCCATGCCATTGCGTTCAATACGGCCTTTTACGCCAACTTCAACAGTGACGATTTTGTAAGGACCGGTACCAACCAGATCCTGAGCAGGCGCTTCAGGGTCATAGCTGCTGTGAACAACCGCAGCTGGGTAATCGGCCAAGCCAGGAACGATAGAAATATCAGGCTTCGGCATGGTTACAACAACAGTATGAGAGTCGGTTGCAACAGCTGCCCCTTCGATCATTTTGCCTGTGTCTTCATCCACGAGGGTCGCCATACGGCCAGCCATGGAATTCGCGTCAACGGTTTTGTCACACCAGCGAGCAATGTTGCGTACAACATCGTCAGCAGTGAAGTCGTCACCGTTAGACCATTTTACGCCCTGACGTACTTTTAGGGTGTAAACAGATGCGTCTGCATTGGCTTCCCAGCTTTCAAGCAGCATGCCGCGGAAAGAACCGTCGTTGTTATATTCAACGAGATATTCCAGCGTGCCGCGAGTCATGTTGGCGATTTCGGACCAGTCAGCGGTACGCATATCTTTTGGTGCGCGCACTTCCATTTGAACACGAAGCGTGCCGCCTGATTTGATACTTCCGGCAGCCGCTGCCTCAGATGGAGCAATCGCACCGATCAGGCCATAAGCTGCTGTGGCGGTTACGCCCAGAGCTGTCGAGCGCGACAGGAATTCGCGACGGCTAAGTTTGCCCTCGTTGAATTCTTTCGCATACATATCCGCAGCCGGGTGTAGCGTTTTTGAAGTCGTGGTGGTGAGCGTCATCGTTTTCTCCCTGTGACACAGTTGTCTTTCTCAGTGTTCCTGCGCCGAAATTCCGAGGTTTCCTCGGAGAGGCCGGATCTACGTGGCAGATCGGGCCTTGGCCTCTGACGAGGCTCTTTTTGAATGCGGCAGCAAGCAGACTAATTTTATTACTCGTGCATTCGGCACCAGAAATTCCCTCGGGTCAATGTTTAGCTTCGGCACAAAAGGGTCGATTTGCGACATTTCTCATCTAAAAAAGCGACACAACAGTGAATGATCAGGCGATGCGGTGCCTTGATACGTGTTTGAAGCGCTGGCGATCGGAATCGAGTGTTCTTTTATTTCAATGCCGCCACGGAAGGTATTGAACAGTCCAAAACCCCTGATTTTTATACCTGTGGTCAGAATCAGTTGGCCGGTTGATAGGCATTCCAAGCTGACATGCGCTTTCGGAACCAAGTGCGCTGACGTTTGGCATATTGGCGTGAAGAAATCACAGCAGATTCGCGAGCTTCATCTAGGGTGCAGTTGCCGTGTAGATATGACATCAATTCTGGCGCACCAATGGCTTTGGAGGATAGAAGCGCCGGATCCCAGTGGGGCAACATAGCCTCGGCTTCCTCAATCGCACCGCCACACAGCATCAGATCAAAGCGTTTCTCGATGCGCGCATTCAGCCAATCAACATCTGTATTCATTACAATAGGGAAAGCATTCTCCGCAGGCAGCAGAGGTGCGGGCGTTTCATCTTGCCAAGACGCGAGCCCACGTCCAGTGGCTTGCAGTACCTCCCATGCGCGCTGCACGCGGGCGGGATTTTGTAGATCAATGCGGGCTTTGGTTTGAGGGTCAAGTTCAGCG
>Ga0209395_1002370_pt1 | contig 24760 bp, 22 predicted proteins | sample GOMGulsemesocosm_3_FD_184635 | JGI IMG/M metagenome (GOLD analysis project Ga0209395, IMG submission 184635) | Methane-oxidizing microbial communities from mesocosms in the Gulf of Mexico - GOM9D Gulf of Mexico (SPAdes) (version 2) | ecosystem: Environmental > Aquatic > Marine > Cold seeps... | reverse complement strand
TGCATTAAACTGAGTATAATGGCCTATCATTTACTTGTATATTATACAAATGTGGAAACAACCCAGTTACGAGCAAAGAATAATTTTCACACCACCATCGATACTATTTTAGATAATATCCATGAGCATGGTTATGCTGTTATCGAAGATGCACTTCCAGAAGGCATTATTGAAAAGTTACTAACTGATTGCCTTGAAAACCAACCCGAATTTAAAGCCGCTGGCATTGGTCGTCAGCAAGACTCACAATTAAACACTCAGATCCGCAAAGATAAAACCTTATGGTTAACGGGTGAAAGTCCTGCCCAAGCTGATTTTATGGCGCTAATGAGCGACCTTAGATTGGAAGTTAATCGTAACTTTTTCTTAGGCTTATTTGATTATGAATGTCATTACGCGAAATATGAAATTGGTGATTTTTATAAAAAACACCTAGATGCGTTTAAAGGTAAATCAAACCGTGTCTTTACCACTGTCTGTTACCTGAACACCCCCGGTGTTGGTGGTGAATTACTCATCTATGCACAAGATTCAAATGATGTGATCGCACGCGTTGCCCCCAAAACAGGTACCTTGGTGGTATTTGAAAGTGAACGTTTTCCGCATGAAGTACTTGCCGCTGAATCAACACGCTATTCAATTGCGGGTTGGTTTAGAATGAACAATTCAATTGCTGGCACGATAGATCCAACGTCATAAAAACAAAAAGACGAGTGATATTGCGATCTCTCGTCTTTTTTATCTACCAGGCAGGTTGTTCATCAACCAGTCATTTAACGCTCACCTTGTACTTCAAAGTCATCTGCTGCTAATAACGCACTGCCATCAGCTTGAATACGCCATTGCTCGTGATGTACCGCACCAAACGCTTTATTCATTGTCCATTTTGCTGTTAATACATAGCTATCATCATTCATCGCTACCCATTCAACATCAGTATAATCAACGGCATTGAAACCTTGATCAATAATACCTTGCCAAAATGTTTGGATCTCTTCACGACCAGTAAAAGTACCAAACGGACGAGCATGCATAATCGTACCTTCTTCATATTGCGCTGCACAACCTGCTGCGTCTTGATTATTAAAGGCTTTCTGCCATGCTGCTATTCCGGATTTACAGGCTAATAAAATCTGTTCTTGTGTCATCATCTTGCTCCTATTAAGTGTATGAGTGTTACTTTACCGCTATAATTGGAGAATAAAAACAGCACAATCAGAAAACACTGTTAAGATAAACAGAACAATTAAACATAGGTAATAATACACAATGACTAAGCTTAGGAAAATGACGGTATTCATGCACATAGTAAAGCTAGGCTCTATAACCAAAGCTGCAGAAAAACTAGACGTATCTAAATCCGTTGTCAGCCAACATTTGAAGCAACTTGAAACTGAGCTTGCGGTTACCTTGCTTAAACGTACAACGCGTAAACAAAGCCTCACGCCTGCTGGTGAACATTTCTATCAACAATGTTGCACCATGCATGAACTGGCAGAACAAGCGTGGCAAGACGCCCAGCAATTACAAGTCTCCCCGCAAGGATTAATCAAGATCACAGCACCGCATGCTTTAATGGATCATCTGGTTTTACCCGCATTACATGACGTATTTAATGCTTATCCAAATGTCGAGTTAGAATTAATTAGCCATGATGGTCAATTGGATCTCATGCAAGAAGGCATCGACATTGCGATACGTGTGGGAGAATCAAAGATAAGCAATCTCAAGCAAAAGCGAATAGGTGATTTCAGAGATGTACTCTGTGGTGCAGTGCAAACCATTAATGCTCATCAAACCGATATAAACGCATTAAAACTTGAAGATAACATTGAGTTTGAAACAACAACGCTCTCGCTCACTCAGATAAAGTACGTCGCGAATCACTGGCAAGAAAAATCGATTCGTCATCATCTTAGTCTTAAGAAAAGTAGCCTTAAACACCGTAGATCAACAAAAGCTAATAAGCAGCGCTGCGAACTGAACTTTAAAACCAATCATAAAGCCAACACCCTACCTACTTGCGTAACAATGTTAGAACAAGGGTTTGGTGTTGGTATTATTCCAGACTTTATATTTGCTAAACACATAGCTACGTTAGCGGAACTATTACCCAACTATCAACTCGATAAAGTAAATGTGTATGCACTGCACTCTTATCAAGCGGCGGTACCAGTTGGCGTAACGATGGCAATAGAAGCTATCGCCAAGAGACTCAGATAACTGGCTATTAACTGTTAATATCCGATAGCCAGTAACAGACGACTAAAGCTGAGATTTTTGGCGCAGTGCCGTCACCACTTCGCCACCGATGCCCCAATTATCGGTATTCACTTCGTCAATCACCACGACGGTCGTTTTCGGGTTTTTCCCCAATACGTCCACCAGCAATTGTGTCGCACCTGCAATTAACTGTGCTTTTTGCTCTTTCGTTACTTGCTCATCGGTGATTTTTATATTGATATACGGCATTGAACAACTCCTTTGGTAATAACGGTCAGAATTCCATAATCTAACCTTGAAATAGCAGACTTAATTTATGCGCGGTCACTCGTGGAGTGAGTTAATTTTGTATTAGCAAAGTACTTTTTATTAACAAAAAACTGAGTATTAGCAAACCAAACACCTATACTCACCGTTGTCATAGCAATGATCAAACTTGCTTTAACAGGTTCATCAAATACAAATAACGCACTCACACCAGCAATAACCGGTACCATCGCCATCATAGTGCCCATGTTCGCCGCACCAATAATCTGCACAGCGCGAACATATAACAGCATCTGTACTATCGTCGCCATGAACCCCTGATAAAAGCTTTGTAATAAAATATCCCCCCACAATCCAGCACTGACTAATTCGAAACTGATATTCTTAGGTAACCAGAGTAAATAAATCGGCATGTAGATGGTGCAAGTGATCATAGCCAGACTTGCAGTAGCTTGCCATGGTGTGATCTGCCAACGGCTCAGTAATACTGAAAATATGCCCCAACAAAACGCAGCACCCGCCAAACTTAAATGACCAATAGATAATGTTCCCAGCGCTAAAAATTCTTGTACAAATAGCACCGCAATACCCGATGTGATCATCGCAACACCAAACCACTTACTCCAAGCGTGCTTTTGCTTGTTAACCACAACCGACAAAACAATAATCATCACGGGAATCAAGCCCGGTAATAGCACTGCAGACTGTGAACCGGGTGTCGTTTCAAATCCTTGGAAGGCAAATAACGCATATCCGAGACCACCAAACAGGCTACAAACAATGAACTTAGGTTGCCATAATTTGAACCTAAATTTAAACCACCAAATTGGTAATACCAAAGCCGCACAGGTTGCATAACGAATAGCAATGACATCATACGAAAGCAAGGGACTGATCCCACCCATACGTGATACTAAAATAAACCCCGACCAAATGAGCACGGCCCCGAATGCAGCCAAATAGCCTTGGCGTGTTGAATTATCCATAATCTATTCCTAACTAAGCTTATGAATTAGAGTATAAAAGCAATATACTGTTATTAATAATGAATTATTGTGAATCTATCTTTCTCATGTTGAGAAAGTAATGCAGTTTAACGTGGAGATATAAAGAGTGGAATTGTCTGATCTTACTATTTTTTGTGCTGTAGTCGAAATGGGCGGGATAAGTCCTGCAGCACACGCATTAAATCGTGTACCTTCAAACATTACATCACGAGTCAAAAAGTTAGAAGCCGAATTAAATACCGATCTATTCATTCGAGAAAAAAACCGGTTAAGGCCCTCGCCCACAGGTGAACAATTTTTTAATCACGCTAAAGAAATTCTCGCTATGGCTGAATCGGCTATACTGCAAATCAATAATACGACACCATCTGGAAGACTACGCTTGGGCAGTATCGAAGCTGTCGCAGCATCACGGCTATCTAACGTATTAATGGATTTTCATCAAACCTACACTGAAGTCGAGTTAGAAGTAACGACCAGCCCCACAGGCATACTCATCGAACAGATTATTGATGGCCAATTAGACTTAGCACTCGTATCTGATCCTCCTCAAGATCAACGGCTGCAAATAACGCCAGTATTTAGCGAAACCCTGGTACTGGTTTCTAGCTTGCGTAATGAGGATATTAACTCACCATTAGATTTAGGGCATAATCCCACGTTGCTGGGTTTCTCAACCCAATGTGTCTATCGCACACGTTTAGTTAACTGGATAAAACAAGCAGATCTGCACCCCAAAATTGTGGAAATAAACTCCTATACTGCGTTATTAAACTGCGTAACAGCGGGTATGGGGGTGGGTTTTGTGCCAGAAAAGTTATTGACGATATATCCATTTAAAGAAGGTATTAAAACACACCCTTTACCGACCGCGATCGGTACTACAACAACGAATTTAATTTGGCGCAAGGACTCGGTAAAATCAAGTATGGAAGCATTTAAGAACATATTAATGGCAACATCAAACATCTAGTTTAACAATAAGTTTCAGTCACTTATAAGCATCGACCAGCCACTTAAACAATGATAAATTATTTTATTACTTTATACTGCAATGAAATACTGTGTTTTTCATACTTCAACAAGGACAATCAATGAGCCTGCTGCTTATATCTTTACTTATCATTATCAGCCTATTATTACGTTTATTTAACGTTCATCGCGCCAAGTCAGTCGTATTATGCTGCACAATTTTACTTACAGTGCTTATCAGCATCGGGGTCGTGCCTAAATATTTATTGGATAAATTACAACAAGATTATGTGGCTAAAACCTCGATTCATTGGCAGGAAAATAACGCTATTATCTTACTGGGGGCAGGCCTAGAAAAGGTTGGCGATAATATTGAGCCACCTTTCTATTCTTTTGCAAGAATCTACGAAGCTGCAAGAGTTTACAATGAATGTGTTGACAGTAATCAACAATGTAAAATCATTGTAAGCGGTGGTGATACAAAGAAACTTGGTGATACAGAAGCCGCCGTTTATAAAGAACGCTTAATTTCTATTGGTATTAATGCCGTTGATATAATCACCGAACCAAACAGTCTTAACACATGGCAGAATGCACAATTCACCAGTGAAATACTCAGAAAAGGTAATTTCGACAACAATGTCTTAGTCTCATCAGGGTTACATATCAAACGTAGTCTATTGTACTTTGAACATTTCGGTGTACATGCGACCCCAATCAGAGCGGATTATATGTCAGCAAATATATCATTCATCCCACTTGGGTATAACTTTGCACTGACTGATTTTGCACTGCACGAATGGATTGGGTTTTGGCGATATGATATTTACAACATGATTGGCGCAAATCAAGAGCGCACGAACGCGGGAGACGCCTAGTTTCGCTTACAAAGTATTAACGAAGGTAACTTAGGACTGATTGAACCATGCTAGTTACCTTCGTATATTGATTATATTAACTATCGACAGGAGGGCGTGTTGGAATTTTTAATTCAGTCCAAACATGGTGAGCGAAACCCGCACCCGCTTCTTGATACATGTTATAAACAGGATTAACGCCAAGCGCTCTCAGCTCATCTTCATCACTCTTAAAATGTGCAAGCGCAGCAACTTGGAAACTACAACTGTCCATCTTTTGTAACTGCTCCGCAGCATAGTGATTACCATGATGGTCAGGCATGGCCAATAACACCAGTTTGATGTTGTCAGTCATTTCCAGCTTATTCCAAAAATCCGTGTCCAGTGCATCACCGGTGATAACTCGTCGACCTAATTCAAGATGATTCAAGGTCTTTTGGTTATTGTAATCAAGGCCTAATACCTTACCACCATATTGAGATTGCAATTCATCATACGCACCAGCACCTATTCGGCCCATACCCATCACCAAGATCTCGGCATCACCAAGGGAAACAGGACGATCATCAATGTGTAAATCCATAGACTGAAAACGCGCGAACTTATCGGTAAACCGACTGTAAATATCATCAGCATATTTATTCAATAATGAGGCAATAACAAAACTAAGCGATACCGCAAGTGCTGTAATAATCAGCCAATCTTGTGATAACCAACCTTTATAAGTCGCTAACGCCGCCACAATCAAACCAAACTCACTGTAGTTTGCCAACGAAAATGCCGCAAATAATGATGTACGAGCGCGTAATTTAAATTTCGCCAACGTAAAGAAATATAAAGCTATTTTACCAAACAATAAGACCGCCAAAATACCTGCAACAAACAAGTGATCTACCGTCGGGAGTCCACCTAAACCTATGCTGAGAAAGAAACAAACAAGCAGCATCTCTTTCATATTAAACAAAGACTTTGCCATCTGCTTGGCACTGGGGTGACCCGCTAACAACATACCGGCAATCAACGCACCCAAATCAGCTTTCATACCTACCGATTCAAACAACCCAGCGCCAAGCACAAGCGAAAGGAAAATACCGTACAGAACCAACAATTCACCGTGGCCGACTTTGTCTAACAATTTAAACAACAGTGGTCTAATTAACGGTAATGCTAATAAAATAACAGCAAACAACGACGGGATCTTACCGACTGAAACAGTTAAAAATACCACGGCAAAAATATCTTGCATGATCAAAATACCAATCGCGATACGACCATATAACGAGTTTGTTTCACTCTTTTCTTCTAGGATTTTCACTGCAAATACAGTACTTGAAAAACTTAATGAAAATGCGACAAGCACCAGTGAAAAGGTATCGAGGTTAGTAAAAAAAGTTAAACCGACTTGTTTTAAGATAAATAAAACGACTGCATAAAAAGCAATACTGGCAAAAATATGCACACTTGCCCCACCCCATACCTCGGCTTTAAACAAAGTACGTATATCTAACTTTAAGCCAATCGAAAACAAGAGCAAGGTAACACCGAGATCTGCAAATGTCTGCAAACCTTCAGTCGCTTCAAAACCATAAAAATTAAGCGCAAAACCCGCTAATAGGAAACCAACCATAGGTGGTAATCCGGTAAGATTAACAAGCATACCAAAACTGAATGCAGTGGCGATAAAAAGTAAAAGAGTAGTATCCATTAACGAGACCTATATAAGCTGGACTTAGCGCCTATACCCTCGACATGATAACCGTGAGCATGATTAGCGATAATATTTATTGGTTAAATTAAAGCAGTAAATTAGCTTGCTAATTTTAAGATAATTAATGACATAGAACAATCTCTTTATACCACTTAGGTATTAAATTTATATTATATATAACACAGATCGAATATAACATTTGACACATATAACAATTGGTGTATACACTTGTCGTATAACAAAAAACATATATGAGTACACAATATGGAACCGACACAACTTTTTAAAATTCTTTCTGACGAAACTCGTCTAAGAATATTAATGCTAATTGATATTGAAAAAGAGCTTTGCGTATGTGAATTAATCTCAGCCGTGACAGCCAGTCAACCCAGCATTTCTCGTAATTTATCTCAACTCCGTAAGTCTGGTTTATTAGTTGATAGAAAGTATAAACAATGGGTGTTCTATGCAATTAACCCAGAATTACCTGAATGGCAAAAAACCATTATAGATCTTAGCGCACAACAAAATGGCAGCTTAATAAGTGCTGATATACAACGACTAAACGGTATGGGTAAACGCCCCGAAAGAACACAACAACACTGCGAGTAAGAACGAACATGGGTATATTTGAACGATATTTATCAGTATGGGTAGCACTTGCTATCATCACGGGTGTGGTTTTAGGCGCTTGGCAACCAGATGTTTTTCAGTTAATTGCAGATTTAGAAATTGCACATGTTAACTTAGTTGTCGCCGTCTTTATCTGGATAATGATTTATCCAATGATGGTACAAATCGATTTTTCTGCCATTAAAGATGTCGGCAAAAATCCAAAAGGATTATTCCTCACCGTATTCATTAATTGGATCATTAAACCCTTTACGATGGCTGCTTTTGCCTGGTTATTTTTTAAAGTGTTTTTCGCTGACATGGTCGACCCCAGCTCTGCACAAGAATATATCGCGGGGATGATCTTACTCGGTGTCGCGCCTTGTACTGCAATGGTATTTGTTTGGTCACAACTCACCAAAGGAGATGCAAATTATACTTTAGTGCAAGTGTCCGTAAACGATATTATTATGGTCTTTGCATTTGCCCCTATCGCTGCATTTTTACTGGAAGTCAGTGATATCAATGTACCTTGGGAAACCTTGCTGTTATCTGTTTTACTCTATGTTGTACTACCCTTGATTGCAGGTATCCTGACACGTAAAACATTAAATAAATCAACCGACAAAGAAGCAATTCAGCATGCGTTAGCAAAACTAAAACCTTGGTCTATCTTAGGCCTACTCGCCACGGTTGCTTTACTGTTTGGTTTTCAGGCTAACACCTTACTTAACGATCCTAAGACTATTCTTCTCATCGCTATTCCGCTGGCATTACAGACATACATGATCTTTGCAATTACTTTTTTCGCCGCAAAACGCCTTAAACTACCGCATAACATCGCAGGTCCGGCTTGCTTAATTGGTACCTCCAATTTCTTTGAGCTCGCTGTCGCCGTTGCTATCTCGTTATTTGGGCTGCATTCTGGCGCAGCACTTGCCACAGTGGTGGGTGTACTCGTTGAAGTGCCTATTATGCTATCACTCGTCGCCATTATTAATCGTAACCAAGGTTCTTTTAACTATTCAAGGACTTAGACTAAACTTACGCTAATAAAAATAGTAATCTATGCAGTAATTAAATAGAAACATAAATTAAAATAATCTGTATTTTGGAGAATAAAATGACTATTAAAATCGGTATCAATGGATTTGGCCGTATGGGTCGTCTGGCAATGCGTGCAGCCTTTAATTGGGATGATATTGAAATTGTGCAAATTAATGATCCTGCTGGTAATGCAGAAACACTGGCACACTTACTTAATTTTGACTCGATTCATGGCCGTTGGGAGCATCAAGCTGAACATCTTGGCGATCAAATGATCATCGCTGACCGTTTTATTCCTTGTACACGCAATACCGCCATTACCGATACCGACTGGTCACAGTGTGACGTGGTACTGGAGGCATCGGGAAAAATGAAAACATCTGCCCTACTGCAAGGTTATTTAGACCAAGGTGTTAAGCGCGTAGTTGTAACAGCGCCAGTAAAAGAAGAAGGTGTGTTAAACGTGGTGATGGGTGTGAATGATGATCTTTACAACAAAGACCTCCACCCTATTGTTACCGCGGCGTCTTGTACCACCAACTGCCTCGCGCCAGTGGTTAAAGTGTTAAAAGAAAAATTGGGCATTAAACATGGCTCAATGACCACGATCCACAACATCACCAATACACAAACTATTCTGGATGCACCACATGCTGATTTACGTCGTGCCCGTGCTTGTGGTACATCATTGATACCGACAACAACGGGATCTGCAACAGCAATTACCAATATCTTCCCAGAATTAACTGGTAAGTTAAACGGTCATGCTATCCGAGTGCCACTAGCAAACGCATCACTCACCGATTGTGTGTTTGAAGTTGAACGTGAAACAACAGCAGAAGAAGTTAACAGTTACTTCAAGCAAGCGACAGAAAACGAACTTAAAGACATCCTTGGTTATGAAGAACGCCCATTAGTATCGGTTGATTACAAAACCGACCCGCGCTCAAGTATCATTGATGCCTTATCAACTATGGTTGTTAATGGTACGCAAGTGAAAATTTATGCTTGGTATGACAATGAATGGGGTTATGCAAATCGCGCCGCAGAATTGGCTCGAATGGTAGGTCGCTTAGACAAATGATAAAAGCGTTAGCGGGTATTTCACCACAAATAAAACAATATCTCATTATTACCGGTAATTATTGGGCTTTCACCTTAACCGATGGCGCATTGCGTATGTTGGTTGTGCTGTATTTCCATCAGCTTGGTTACAGCCCTTTTAATATCGCCATGTTATTTTTGTTTTATGAAGTATTTGGCGTTATCACTAATTTAATTGGTGGCTGGCTAGGTGCTCGGCTGGGATTAAATAAAACCATGAACATTGGTTTAGGGATGCAAATTGTCGCCTTAATGATGTTAACCGTACCCGCTGACATGCTGACTGTTGTTTATGTTATGATCGCACAAGCCTTATCAGGTATTGCTAAAGACCTAAATAAGATGAGCGCCAAAAGTGCCATTAAGTTACTGGTTCCAAAAGATAATGATAGCGGCAGTAACAACAAGCTATACCAATGGGTTGCGGTTCTTACCGGCTCTAAAAATGCGTTAAAAGGGGTTGGTTTTTTCTTGGGTGGTGTCCTATTAACCACGCTGGGCTTCCAAGGTGCAATTCAGATCATGGCAGCAATGCTATTTGTGGTCTGGATGTGGAGTTTAATCAGTTTAAAAGCCGAACTCGGTAAAGCCAAAAATAAACCTAAATTTACGGAAATATTTTCTAAGAGTCGTTCGATAAACTTACTCTCTGCGGCACGGTTGTTTTTATTCGGTGCCCGTGATGTTTGGTTTGTCGTTGCACTCCCGGTATTTTTAGCAACCAGCTTTAACTGGGATCATTGGTGGGTTGGCGGCTTTATGGCAAGTTGGGTTATCGGTTATGGCATAGTGCAGTCAATCGCTCCACGCTTCACCGGTAAATCACCATCACCAAGTTCAGCAGCACTATGGGCAGGTTATTTAGCCATTATTCCAGTATTAATTGCCATTGCACTGCATTATCAATTCTATGTGCAATTCTCGATTATCGTTGGCTTATTAACCTTTGGTGGCTTGTTTGCCATCAACTCATCATTACACAGTTACTTAATTGTGAGTTTAGCCAGCAGTGATGGCGTATCAATGGATGTAGGCTTTTACTACATGGCTAACGCAATGGGACGGCTGATAGGTACTGTATTATCGGGCTGGGTATTTCAACTGTATGGCTTAGAAATGTGCTTATGGATTTCCGCGCTATTCATCTCCCTCTCAGCCATTATTGCATTAAAGCTAAAAGACTCATCGACAAGCTAAACCGCAAAATAACTTGGTAATAGTTTACGCTATTACCAAGTATGAATAATCCTAATTGCTAAATCCCTATCAAATACCATCTCGTCACAAAATATGCCTTATTTACTTGAAGTTAGCCACAAACAGTTAACAATTGGGCAACTGACACCTTATTATGCGTAACCTTACATATAGAGCCTACACACCCAATTAAATCCATACATCCAGGACGGAGCTATAAACAACTATGATTATCTTTTTTATCTGTATAACACTATTAATATTAGGGTATAAGTTTTATAGCCCCTTTGTTGAAAAACAAGTTGGTATTAACCCTTCCGCGCAAACACCACAAGTCAGGTTTGAAGAAGGCGTCGACTACGTTGCAATCCATCCTGTTAAAGCCTTCCTTATTCAATTTTTAAATATTGCTGGTGTTGGCCCTATTTTTGGTCCGATCCTTGGTGCGATTTATGGTCCGATAGCCCTTGTTTGGATCGTTTTGGGTAATATTTTAGGTGGTGCAGTACACGATTATTTCTCGGGGGTATTAAGTATTAAAGAAGATGGTAAAAGTCTGCCTGAAATTGCAGGACACTATTACAACGTCTTCTTTAAAGCGGTGATGTTAGTATTCACTGCTATGCTACTATTTTTTGTTGGCGTAGTCTTCATCATGAGTCCTGCTGGCCTATTAAGTAACCTAACTTATTTCGAAGGCACTTTCCTCGCTGGCAATACGTTTTGGGTATTAGTGATTTTGGGCTATTACTTACTCGCCACCCTGTTACCTATTGATAAGATCATTACTAAATTTTATCCTATTTTTGGTTTATTAATGATTGTGATGACTTCACTTATCGCGATTTCATTACTTTTCAATGCTCCTCATTTACCTGTCGCAGGTGATTTTTTGGGGTATTTCAACGCCGATCATTACAGCCATGATTTCTTAGAACCCAATGCCGATGGTCTGCCAGTGTGGCCATTATTATTCATGACGATTACCTGTGGCGCGATCAGTGGTTTCCATTCAACGCAAGCCCCTATTATTGCTCGTTGCCTAACCAATGAAAAATATGTTCGCCCCGTTTATTATGGCGCGATGATGTGTGAAGGGATTGTCGGTTGTGTATGGGCATTAGCAGGTATTGCCGCGTTTCCTGAAGGTTACTCTGAACTTAAAGCATTGCTTGATCAAGGTGGGCCAGGTCTAGTGGTTAACCATGTAGCAAACAGTTATCTTGGGGCACTCGGTGGTATTATGGCTATTATTGCAGTTGCCGTATTCCCTATTACGTCAGGTGATACAGCCTTCCGTTCATTACGTTTAACCTTAGTTGATGCGTTTAATATCCCGCAAAACTTACGCAATCGTTTGTTACTGGCAGTGCCAATTTTGATCATCGCTTATTTCATGACTAAGTTAGACTTTTCATTAATCTGGCGTTATTTCGCATTTTCAAACATGCTGCTTTCTACCAGTGTATTATGGTTAGCAACTAAATTCTTATTTGAACGCAGAACGTTCCATTGGATTGCTAGTTTGCCTGCCGTTATTGGTACCAGCGTTACCGTATCTTATATTATGACCGCAGGAATTGGTTTCAATATGCCAATTGAATACAGTAAGCCGATTGGTATTGCTGTTGGTGTCGTCACGTTACTATTACTAATCGTTTCACATAATAAACGCCCAAAGACTTTGATTACCTAATTATGACAAAACAGATTGCAGCCATTGTTCAAGCATGCAACTACCGTTAGTACTACCTTTACTTAGTCCAAGTAAAGATAGTACTAATCGGTGGAATAGAAAACTAAACCACACGTTCATCTGAAACAATTTTTCCATCTTTGATATTGATAATACGTTTAGTACGCTGAGCCAAAGCGTTATCATGAGTGACGATAATGAAGGTTCGACCTTCTCTGTGCAATTCATTAAACAAGGCTTCAATTTCAGCACCTGATTTAGAATCTAACGCTCCCGTCGGTTCATCCGCCAAGATTATTTGAGGATCATTAACTAGTGCGCGAGCAATCGCAACTCGCTGCTTTTGACCCCCAGAGAGTTGATTAGGCTTATGGTGCATACGATCCCCCAAACCAACTCGCTCAAGTAATGCAGCCGCTTTTTTCCTTCTTTCAGCTGCTTTAACACCTCGATACACCAAAGGTAGAGCGACATTTTCCAATGCACTCGCATATTCCAATAAATTAAAACTTTGAAAAACGAATCCAATATTCAGATTGCGAATTTTTGCTAACTGATTACCGCTTAATGCGGACACATCTTGGCTATTCAAATAGTACTCACCCAAGGTTGGTTTATCTAAACAGCCGAGCATATTCATTAATGTTGATTTACCAGAGCCCGAGGGTCCTAATATAGAAAGAAACTCACCTTTATTTATCGACAAAGAAACACGGTCCAAGGCACGTATTTCTTCATCACCACTTTTATAATGCTTACTGATCCCATTTAGAATAACGAGTGTTTCAGCCGTAGGTATCATATTATTATCATTCACTTTGTAACGCCTCTAAAGGTGTAATGCTGGCGGCCCTATTTGCAGGAAACCAAGCCGCCGCGACTCCAACTAGACTTAGGGCAAGAATAACCAAGCCGATGATAGAGAAAGAGAGTTCAGGTGTTGGTTTTCCGAGTTCTTCATACAAACGATTTCCCGAAATAGGTAACGCCTGAATCGAATTTATCAAGCCAAAAGTCAGTCCTAATCCGAGTCCCCCTCCAATTGCCATAGTAAAAAGAGACTGAGTCAGATAATGAAGTCTGATCGTTGCAGGACTTGCTCCTACAGCCATTCTTAAGCCAATGTCACGCGTAGCCCGCTTAACCGTTGCATACATCACATTAGCGATCCCAATACCCGCAACACCTAAGGTAACAAACCCGATAATACCTAAAAAACTTTGTAAACCGATTAAGAAACGACGCATCGTTTTTTGCCTCAACAACATATCTTGGACCTGAACCAACTGCTTGTCCTCGACGCTTGCACCATACTTTCTCGCAATCACTTGTTTCACTGTGGCCGCAACTTGCTTTCGGTCCACTTCCTTAACAGGCTCAATATTGAGCGCAGAAATAGCGCTGTTTTGATGAAAACGCTGCCAAGTAGAGAACGGTACAAAGATCGACTCGTTCAATGGAATTCCTTGCTCTACATTTGCACTGCTACTTTTTATCAGCCCGATAACGATGAATTCTTCACTGCCTACTTTGACTTTTTTCCCCACGGGGTCAACATTTAAAGTAGGCGTGTTAATCCAGTCAAACCTATCAGATTGATTAAATAGGGAAATCGCGGCATTTTCACCTATGACAATGACCTTACGCTGTTCCTTCATATCCATAGGATTAAACCAGCGTCCTCCGGCTCTAATTTTCAAATCAGTCATCGTTTGGTATCCAGGATAAACACCAAGCGGCACTTGCCATGCTCGACGATTCTCAAACGTCACACGTTCATCCCATTTTGCACTTGGTTGGACATTTTTAACACTCGGCAGCACTTTAATAACATTAAGATCTTCACTCTTTAATTTAAGCTGTTTACCAATATAAAAATCACCCACATTTTTAGTCGCGTAGCCACCTGTCAAATAAATAAGTTTGCCATTACCACTTTCAGAACTTCGAATAAGTCCTTGCCGTAAGCCTTCACCAGAAGCTAACATAATAGCAATACATAGCGTTGCCCACACAACGGCTAAAATGGTTAAACTAAGGCGTAACTTTTCGGCAGCCATCTCCTGGAAAATTTGTCTTATTGGGAGTAACATTCTCAAGCCCTCGCATTCAAAGCAATAACAGGAACAAGGTTTGAAGCACGCCTAGCTGGAAAATAAGAAGCAAAAAGAGCAAGTACGGTAATTACACCTAGCGACATCCAAACAGCCTCAAGCGTTATCGTTGGAAAACCAAGCCACTCAGGCATGCCAATATAATTCAAAAACGCAACAATGCCATAAGAAGAGATAATGCCAATCGCCGTACCACAAGCCACTAAGATCACACCTTCAACTAAAAATTGTCCGAGTATATTATTTGGTGTCGCTCCAATCGCTAAACGAACGCCAATTTCGCGTGTGCGCTCAGTAACAGACAAAAACATAATATTGGCCACACCAAGAGCACCAACAGCTAAAGTCATTGCGCCACTTGCACCAAGGAATAACTGAATACCACGTAATAGGGTCTTAAAGAAAATAGCTTCTCTTCCTAAATCTGGCATATACATTGAGTCTTTATCGCTGGGATCAAAATGTTGCTGCTTAGCAAAGAATGATAACAAACTCTTCCGTAGCATCACGCCAGAAACAGTGTCAGCAGGTGACACCAATAGCATCCCAGGCTTGCTTTGCCATAAATCATTAAACGTTGAACTTGGGATCATAGCTTGGCTTTCTGCACTATTGAATGAGATACCACTTTCCTTTTTTTCTGTCACACCAATAACAATAAAAGGAATACCATTAACGTTCAATGTCCCACCAACGCTTAGATTACCAATATCAGCCAGCCGCCAACCAACCACAGCAACACGACTGTGATTGTTTAAATCGCTACGATTGATTTCTCGCGATTTATTTACTAATTTCTGGTTTTGTATCTCAAAAAACTGATTATCAATCCCACTCACATAACCAGGCAAAGAGCGTCCTTGGCTGTCAGTAACCCTTGCATCCCATTTTTCATAAATGACTGAAATATTACGAACGGCTGATTGCCTAGATATTTCACGCATATCACTTTCGGAAGGTGACACATTTCTTCTGACAGGTAATCCTTGCCAAGCCTTGGTCGTCTGACTCGGAAATACCATTTGAGTATCACTCATTAATAGCGCAAAAGACTTAGTATTCGTTTGATAAAAACCTTCGCCTAACGCCACTAATACTAATACTGAGATAACACCCCATACAATAGCAATAACGGCTAAAAAGCTGCGTAGGCGATGAGCAAGTAAAGTTTGAATCGTTTGAGACAATAACCCGGTCATGATTGCAAAGCCCGCGAGATCATACTGATAGTATTGTCATCCAGCTTTCCTACAGACTTAAGCAAAGAAATACGGTGTTCCCAGTATTTGTAAAATAAAGATTGAAGCATATTCTTACTATCAAAAAGACGGTTATGTGCATCGATAACATCCGATACTTCAGCCATGCCCGCATCATAAACAACTTGCTTGCTTTTTAATACGCGCAAGCGAGATTCTACTTGCTGCTGGGCAATTTCAACACGCTCCCAATCAACCGATAACTGAGTATATCGATTTGAAATAGTGCTGTTAATTCGTATTTCGATCGCTCGTACCTCTTCTTTGGCACGCAGTACCTGTAATTTAGCCCGGTCAACATTAGCACTGGTAGAGCCGTTTAAGTCCAAAGGCGCGCTAAGATTCAGGCTAGCATTAAACTCATCATTGGCTGTATTACTATTACTGTAACCTACAGACCCAGCTAACGTGGGGTAATAACCCGCTTTCGCCTGGTCCTTTCCAAACTCAACCACCCGGACATTCTGTTTTGCCGCAAGCAGTTCTGGGCTGCTATCACTGGCAAGCTTTAACCAAGCAGTTTCGCTGTTTACAATCAACTTGGGCGGGGTCAAATTAGTCGTATCAATTTCATAAACGACATGCGGAGTAATATTAATTAAAGCGATTAATACCGCCTTCATATCAGCAACTTTAGATTGGCTTGCTAAGATATTAGCGCGTTCATCAACATTATTCGCCCGCATATCTTCAAGCTCTGTTGAATGAATTTTACCAGCTTTATAACGAAGGTCTGTAATGTGCAACATTTTAGTTCCTTCGTCGAATTTTTGCTGCGCTAAACGCAAATCACCTTGAGACTGAGCAAGCGCTAAATAAGCATTAATAAGACGTGCAGCCAGATCGTTATGGCTCTGTTTAAACTTTAATTTAGAAGCAAGAAAATCAGCCTGAGATTGGTCCAAGGCCGCCCACTTACTGCTATCCCAAATCGTTTGATTGACTCTTACACCATAACGACTCGAACTACTGCGACCATCATTCCAATTACTGCTTGCCGTTATTTCAGCGCTCGGGAGTAATGCACTTCGACTCGATCTTATTCCTGTTTCACTGATTTGCTCATCCAATTGAGATTGCTGATAAATTGGATCGTAATACTTTGCAGCATTCCATGCATCCTCAATTGTTAGCGCAAAACTTGATGGGCTAAAACTAGCCATAATAAGTCCGAAAAATGAGTTATAACAAAGAAATCGAACAGACCTTTTCTTATTCATTTGGCGCTCCCATCATCATACTAATATCGATAATGGCCTCCCCACTTTCTAAACCAGAAAGCACCTCAACTATAATGCCATCAGACAAACCTAATTTAACTTCACGTACTGAATACCCTGATTCTGATTCGTCTGGGATCCATACTTCTGGTATTTCACCATTAAAATTTAAAACCCGCTCAGGAATAGTAACAACATCAGAAACATGCTTAAGAATGATTTTCGCTGTCGCAGAAAAGCCCGAACGAATCGTTATATCTTGCGGAAACTGGATATGACCAACTTCAACTTGAAAGCCATTGTCAAAGCTTTTGTTACTATCCGTCGTCGTTGCGTTCAGCGTCTCAGACTGCACAGCGACTTTACTTAACGTCCCTTTCATGATCACTTCTGGGTAAGGTGCTAATATAACGTTAACTGGTGTGCCAACTTTCAACTGTGCGGCATCATGTTCACTAACGCTACCTTTAAAAATCATGTCTTTCATATCCGCAACTGACATCATTTCTGTTGCTGCTTGACTTGATTCCGTTGACGTAATCGGTTCACCAATCTCAACCTTCAAGTTTAAAATCGTCCCATCAATTGGCGCTATAATTGTAGAAGTCAGCTTTGAATCACCAACTGACGATTCACCGCTGCGGATCAGATCGAAATTTTGTTTCTTCTGCTGAACATCTGCCTGGCTTGACTTCACATCAGATCGAGCTTGAATGTACTCTCCATAATTCTTCGGAATAATATTTTGCGACACAAGTTGTTTTAAATTATCTAATTTTTGTAGTGCCGACTCTAGCATTGCTTCGCTTCGCATTAATTCGGTATTAGCCAACGTTAATGCTGCCGGAGTCGGATTTGGACGGACTTTAATAAGTGGCGTACCCACAGTGACGTAATCCCCCACTTGATGGTAAATTTCACCTACAATACCGTCTATTTGAGATTTAATAGAGATTGAATGTGCAGGGACAATTTGACCGACTGCTACAGCTTGTTTTTCAATCGTTCCTAATGAAGCTGTAATTGAAGGAAACTCGTCATTTTTATTCAATGGCTGAGTCATATTGTAATACACGACTCCCATCACCGATGCTGTGAATAAAGCCATGAAGACCCAGCGTTTTTTCATAATATGTTCCATGTACAATAGAGATGAATGATGCGCAATGAACATATGACTACAAGTCGTTATTTATGTTCAATAAGCATGATACACAATTTAAAAAATACGCGTGTTGATTTTTTCGTATAACATGGAAGATTGACTGACATGAATAGGGGTATTACTGATTATTCAGATATGCTCTCTTGAATATAACGACCAATATATTCAGCACCAGATAAAATGATAGAAAAGTGAGTGTCATTTTTTAGTATTTTTATTTCATTATCAACTTGAGTCGAGTTTGTATTAGCAAATTCAGTTACTTTTTGGGCATCAAATGCTTCATCGTTTTCACCAATCCATAAGCCAAAACGAGTGAGGTTAGCGATCTGTTTGGCGGGGTTACTAGGCGTTAGTGCATTCGACATATTCACAGTATTAAACGTGACAATCTCAGGGTTATTCTTTAACACTTGGTCAGGAAAATTAAACATGACCGCTTTATCATGCCCCGCCAACAGTCCAAAGGATACTGAGTTAAGGACAAACTTCAGGGTATTTACGTCGGAGAATGCTACTCGATTATTTTCATCATCATGATTAGTTTCTGATTTATAACCAAAATAAGGCGCTAAGAAAACATAACCATCAATATCTTCACGCTGCGACCAATTAGAATAATTTAATGCCAAACCTGCGCCGCTAGAGTGCCCGCCAACATATATTGGAAATTGAGGATACCGACGTCGCGCTTGCTGAACAATCGTATTAATATCAGCCCAAACTTGTTCTTTGTTTGGCGCATCACCACGCGCGCCTTCAGAACTACCATGTCCCCTAATATCAGGCATATATACCGCAATATTAAAGTTATCACGTAGACCAATAGCAAGATGGTTATAAGAAAGCCCACTGTGCACACCACCACCATGAAAAAATATTAATACCGCGTTAACGTTAGTCGGAAAGTAAGGTCGATAAGCTAAAAAAATGTTATCTGTTGATTTGATATAATATAATGATGCAAGCGGTTTTTTATCTGCCGCTTTCAAGGCTGAAAGTGAAAAGAAATCACTGGCGATACTTGATGTGGGCCAGATCATCGCCATAGTGAGTAGACATACTTTGAGTAACACGGACTCCCCCTTCTAAATCGCCATTGAGACTAAGTATAGTCCGCATAGGTTAATAACAAACCTAAATCAGTTAAACGTTCAAGCAGCTGTACCGTGTACCACTTGGAAATGCTCTAATACCAGCATCATGTCTTCATTTACTTCAATATCAGCAGCAACACACTCATTAGAAAAGAAATGCCAATGCGCAGCACGCCACCAATCGAGGGTACGATCACCTTCACCTTCAGAACAGGCAAACTCAGCGGTCACATCCGAATATTTACATTCACTCACCGCAGTAATCTCAACAATCGAGGTAGGTTCACCATCCCAATCCGTGACTACCAATAAGTGTCCAGTTTTTGGCATAGGTTCAATTCCCGACTCATACCAATATTTCATGCTACAGGTAGCAGTCTTTATACCTTTACTAATTAAGTCTGCGCATCGGTTCGCATTAATTTCATCATTACAAAAAGAATCAGCACTAAATGACGTGTAACGTTGACGTTCAATGCTAGTCAATGTCGCTAAATATTCTTCAAGATATATTTTTATTTTTTGTTCCATACAGCCCCTCTGAACTAGATTATTCTGTATACCATCAATAAATTAATCTGTCATTCATTCAACATAATACTCCAAACTGCCTTAATGAGTCCATCGAAGTTTATACCCATAAATAAGTACCAAGTTCACGATAATTCAAATTGTATTTACCGATATAACTGGTTACTTTATTTTCGATTAACAATAGATTTGGACTGTACGTGTGCTTATTAACACTTTACTGCTAAGGTTTAAATATTGGGGATCTAATTGTTTATTCTAAAATATAACTCTATCGTCATTATCTATTCACCAACACTTGAGCTGAGAATATGATTATTGATTTTGGATTAAAGAGTTTAGTACATATAAATAGATACCTCCGTCTTGGTAATACGATCCATCTACCAAAATCTCTAACGACAGTGACGACGGTTAATCGAGAGGAAGAAGTCGAACCCACAACAGTCGGAATGACACAAGATGGCGTAGACTCTATTTGGCGATCGGTTGAAGAGATTTATAAGACCGCGACACACCCGGCTATTTCACTGTGTTTTCGCCGCCAGGGAAAAATAATTTTAAGCCGTTCCATTGGTTATGCAAATGGCCATAAACCAAATAAAAAAGCAGAAAAAAACGCACGGCTCATGCAGCCTGAAACACCCATTTGTTATTTTTCAGGTTCGAAAGCGGTTACTGCTTTTTTAATTCATTTATTAAACGAAGATAGACTTATCGATTTACATGATACCGTGAGCTCTCACTTGCCTGAATTTGGTTTGCACGGTAAGCAAGATATCAGTATCCATCAAGTTTTATCGCATCGCAGTGGCATGTCGACGTTGCCCAGTTCACTTGGTGTTAATTCACTTTCAGATAATGACGAAGTTTGGCAACAGCTTTGTGCGAAAAAACTACCCGAAACACAGGTTGATAAACTCGCCTACCATGCGCTGAGTGGTGGTTATATTTTAGAGCGTATCATTAACAAAGTAACGGGTATGAGCATACAAGAATTTCTTGACTTAAGAGTTCGTAAGCCGATGAATATGAAATACTTTAGTTATGGGCTAAGCAAATCAAAAGCGTTAGATTTAGCCGACAACTACGCCACTGGCATAAAAGCAATGTACCCGATCTCGTATTTTATTAAACGTGCGTTGGGTGGTTCATTTGACCGCGTTGCTGAAGTAAGTAATACACCGATGTTTCAACAAGCTGTTATACCATCAGCCAACTTAATGGGGACAGCTGAAGAAATGGGGCGTTTCTATCAAATGCTGTTAAATAATGGTGTTTGGGGAGGAAAACAGATCTGCAAACCGATGACAGTAAGGCGTCTCATACGTGAATACGGTTCATTAGAATTTGATCGAACCCTGATGGTGCCAATGCGTTACAGTGCAGGACTCATGCTGGGGGCAAACCCGGTCGGATTATGGGGGCTGCATAGTGCCCAAGCATTTGGGCATATCGGTTTAATTAACAAATTGTTATGGGCCGACCCAGAGCGTGACATTTCAGTGTCTTTAGTCAATACCGGTTTACCGCTAGTCGCCAACAATGTGCCTTCGTTAATCAACTTCATGACGAGCATTAATAAGCACTGTTCACGTTAATCTGGTTACTCAAGTCCCTTTACACGAGTGCAAAAATAATGACTGTAAGCCGAATTACTTCGCTAACTCGGCAATACGTTCACTTGCCCAACTTTCAAACTTCCAATTTTTAATAAACGCACAATGTCCGCCTTTCGTTTGTAAATCAATACTCAACCATTTCGATTGATGTAAATGACTGAGATGACCTGCTGGGATCATCGGGTCGTCTTCAGAGGTAATGATCGTAGTTGGTATTGCTAATTGACTTAAGCCATCATCAATAATCGAGTAAGCCTCAAAATAATCATTTCGACTAGAAAAATCTGTGTAACCGTCCACAAAGAACTGGTTCATTTCATCAAGTGTTTTTAATTTTTTCAATGCTCGACCATATCCTAACTGCGGATGATGACGCAATTTTTTGGTAAGCGAACGTTTCCACTTGGCAACAAAATATTGTTCATATATTGGAAAACCAGTACTTAACTCCGCCATAGTGGTCCGAGGGTGTAACACAGGGCAAATAGCAATTGCTTGATGTAATTTAATATCTTCTGATTTAGCGATATTAGCAACACGTAAACAAAAGTTACCGCCGAGCGAATAACCACATAACACATTATGCTTACCACCAAATTCAGCACACAGATATTTAACCGCTTCAGCAACTTCCTCTAAGCGGGATGAATTAAATAACTCAGGGTTTAAATGATGCGTATCACCATGATCTCGGAAGTTAAGGCGAAATACATCATAACCCGCATCGAGTAGCGTTTGGCCGCTTGATAGAACATACAGCGAGTCAGCACAGCCCTCCCAACCATGGAGAATAATTGCGAGCCCTTTAGTTGATGCAGGCGTATGTAGCGTTATAAAACCTTCTAACGTCACCCCTTGTGGCGTAGTTATTATATATCGTTTGGATAGACGGAGTAATTCCCTAGCGCGACGTTTTTCCAAAAATGTTCTAGGGCCAGAACTCGATAAAATTGATTGCAGGTGGTTATTGCTCAGCCCTAACGCCGGTTTAAATTTAGTCATTGTTATTCACTTCTACGCCATTACCAAAAAATGAAGCGTTCACTGTACACCATTATTCACAGTTCTAACATCTTAACGTGATTTGGCTGTCGACGGCTAAGATGTGTATATGAATATGATAACAATGCGTTATAATTAATCTTTTAAACATTACAGATTGTGATGTTAGCTCAACGAAGAAAAGGAAATTTCATGCGTAAATTACTCGTCGGTTTTGGCTTATTGTTAGTCAGTGCTTTTAGCCAAGCGGCAGACCTTAACTGGCAAACGGTTGAACAAAAAGCAAAAGGACAGACAGTCTATTTTTACGCATGGGGCGGCAGTCCAGAAATAAATAACTATTTACGTTGGGCTGATAAGCGCTTAAACAGTGAATACGGCGTACGGCTAAAACACGTAAAAGTTGGCGATATTGCAGAGGCTATAACCCGTTTAGCGGCAGAAAAAACAGCTAAAAAGAACAGTAATGGCAGTGTTGATATGGTTTGGGTTAACGGTGAAAACTTCAAATCAATGAAACGCTACGACCTCATTACCGATTCATTCGCAACGCAATTACCCAACTGGCACTATGTTGATAAAACCTTACCTGTTGATAGTGATTTTTCTGAACCAACGTTAGGCTTAGAAGCTCCTTGGGGCGTAGGTCAACTGGTGTTTATTTACGATACTGAAACCCTGAAGAGCCCACCGACAAGCTTTAACGAACTACTTGCTTACGCAATTAAACATCCAAATAAAGTGAGCTATCCCAAACCACCCTCTTTTCACGGCACCAGCTTCTTAAAAGCCGCATTATTAGAATTAGCGAGTGACAATACGCCCTTATACAAACAGGTAGATAGTAAGACGTTTACGGTAATATCAGCACCGTTATGGGATTATCTCGACAAACTTCATGCTGTAGCTTGGCATCAAGGTAAACAATTTCCAGCCAGTGCTGCCGAAACGATTCGACTGTTAGATGATGGTGAACTTGATATTGCCCTTTCATTTAACCCTAACGAAGCAACAACATCACAACAAAGCGGCAAGCTCAGTGAAACCACGGTTGCTTATGCGATGGAAGCAGGGGCATTATCTAACATTCACTTTTTATCTATCCCTTGGAATGCCAATGCAAAAGAAGGCGCATTAGTTGCGATTAACTTCTTGTTAAGCCCGGAAGCACAATCTCGTAAAGGTGATTTAGCCATTTGGGGCGATCCGACTGTATTATCATCACAATACATCACAGGATCAGCGCAAAAAACTAAATTGTTTAAATCAATTCCAGAACCACACCCAAGTTGGCAAGCTGCGCTTGAAGCTGAATGGCAAAAACGCTACGGACATTAATTGAACGCTTTATTAAGATCAATAAAAAAACAGTCGGCAACATCTATCACTTTTAAAATCATAGTGTTACTTACTGTCACCATCAGTTTTTTACCTTTATTACCCGGGCTTATTGGATTGATTTTCGCCGCATTTGGTTATATCCCCGCGATAGATAAATATACATTATCACTTGATGGTTTTAATGAGTTACTCGCTTGGCCGGGTTTGCATCAGTCTATAGTGCTAACTTTATTCGTGAGTATTTCGAGCACGTTATTAGCTGCTTTTTTTTGCTTTGCTATTTTACAATCCTGTTGGCATAGCCGATGGTGGAAACAAATAGAAACCCTACTAGCCCCTATCATGGCACTGCCACACGTCGCTTTTGCCGTTGGTTTTGCATTCCTATTTACACCGAGCGGGTTTATCGCGCGTCTTTTTGGCGAACAAATTAACTGGCAATTGATTCATGACCAATATGGTTTTGGCTTGATTGCCGCTCTGACGCTCAAAGAGATCCCATTTTTGCTGTTTATGAGTATTCCTTTACTCAAACAGTTGAACATTAGCACCACCCTTATCACGGCACAAAGTCTGGGCTATAACAATGCACAAGCATGGCAAAAGATTATCTTGCCACAATGGTTACCCAAGATCCGTTTCTCGCTATTTGCAGTGATGGCCTATAGTATTTCGGTCGTTGATGTGGCGCTAATTATCGGCCCGACTCAACCGCCCAC
>Ga0209395_1002366_pt1 | contig 24782 bp, 25 predicted proteins | sample GOMGulsemesocosm_3_FD_184635 | JGI IMG/M metagenome (GOLD analysis project Ga0209395, IMG submission 184635) | Methane-oxidizing microbial communities from mesocosms in the Gulf of Mexico - GOM9D Gulf of Mexico (SPAdes) (version 2) | ecosystem: Environmental > Aquatic > Marine > Cold seeps... | reverse complement strand
CCAGTAGAAATAATTACCGTTTCACAGTGAATCTCTTTTTCATCATTAATCCACACTTTATGAATAGGTCCAGAAAAATCAACTTTAGTAATCCAACCTGATCTTACATCAGTTTCAAAACGTTCCGCTTGGTTACGTAATTCAATCATCATTGCCGGACCAGTAACTCCCTCAGGGTACCCAGGGAAATTTTCTACTTCGTTTGTCGTTGTTAATTGTCCTCCAGGTTGTGACCCTTCATACATTATAGGTTTCATGTTTGCTCTTGCTGCATAAATTGCTGCAGTATATCCTGCAGGACCAGAACCTATAATTAGGCATTTTACTTTTTCTATTGCTTCAGACATATCTATTATTCTTTTAGGATAATTTGGGGTTAAAACAATAACAAAAATAAAACTTTATATGAGAATTAGTTATCATTTATACATCAATATTTATTATAACTATATAAAGTCATTTGATGATGCAAAAATCACAGAATTACTCAAAAGAGTTTCTTTAAAACAGGAGCTTTGTTTTTTAATAATTATTGATTACTTTTATAAAGATTGCTTTGAAAAAGGCCGTTCGAAAAAAACACCCTCCCAAATCATTTTTATCAATAACCTCGGGGTAAATCAACGAGAACTGAATTAGACATAGTTCCAATAATTGTCGAGAGAAAATAAAATTACTGGTGCGACTAAAAATAAAACGATGGTTTTTTATAGCAAGTACAAATGGGGGAGTTTCATATTTCTAGTGTTTTTTTTTAATACTACCACTACCTATTCTCAACAAGCGCTTTTAAAAAGTATACCGCTAACAGAAAAAGATACCGTTAAGTTAAAAATTGGTGGAGCTTTACGGGTAAACTATTCTTGGCAGGACTATAATAATGAAAGAAAAGATAAAATTGGTGATTTTGGGTTTGAGCTATTCAGACTAAACGTAAATTTGGATTATAATGATATTTTCTTGTCAGCAGAACAACGATGGTATGAAAATTTCTATTGTATTCATCATGCTTATTTTGGGTATCACATAAACAAAAACACCGATGTTAAAATAGGTATTCACCAAGTCCCTTTTGGTATTGCTCCCTATGCCGCGCATAGTTTTTGGTTTAATGCAACGTATTATTTAGGTTTTGAAGATGATTATGATGCAGGAATAAAATTTATATATAATACTACTCTTTGGAATATTCAGGCAGCTTTTTATAAAAATTCAGAATATGTTAATTCAACGAACTATGATCGGTATTCATTTGATTTAGTAACTGATAATATTCAAGCTAATGAAGAAATTAATCAGTTTAACCTTAGAGGATTTTATAAATGGAAAGTAAATAACTCCTTAACAATGAATATTGGAAGTTCTTTAGAATTTGGAGGACTCTATAATCAAATTACTACACGCAAAGGAACCAGACATGCCTATAGTTTACATAATGATATACAATATAACAAATGGAATATCCACTTACAATGGATTAACTACAGCTTTAACCCCCAAAACCCTATTGGTGTAAGTTCTAAAACAGTGCAATTTGGAGCATTTCAATTTCCGTTTATGATAAGTTCAAAAGCCAATGTGTACACTTTTAACATAGCTAAAGATATTTCCCTCAAGAACAAATATATTGACGCTATTAGATTCTATGCTAATTTTAGTACGGTAAACCCTAAAAAGAAATACGGTAGTGACACAAAACAACTAGTACTAGGAACGAGGGTAAATAAACGAGGTTTGTATGGCCATTTTGATTTTATAGCTGGGCAAAACATGTGGTTTTCAGGAGGTCCTGGAATTGGGTTGCAACATCAAAATGATAAAGACTGGCATTCAAGGATTAATGTGAATTTGGGATATTATTTTAATTAATATACTTTTTTGACTACCATAAAACAAAACGTCTAATGGGTTAAAGAAATACTCTCAATATTTTTTTATTCATCATTTATGTATTTAATAATATATATATTTATACTATTGGATACGTTTGGCTTTAAATTTTCTTGCAAACAAACTATGTTCAATTTTAATATGGCAGAGGTCTGTATTGTCGTTATAAATACTCAATTTCACTGGATAGGATTTTCCGCTATCGGCATTATATATGGTACCTCCAGTCAGTATCCCATCAATATAACTCATGTTATTCATAATCAATGACCCCACTATAGTACGAGTACGCAATTCCGGATTTGGGTTTTTATTATCTAAACCGTTTTTATTAAATAAAGGAAAATTTGAACGTTTCAATACCTTTCCGAAAAACAAATTATCCTTTTGATAAATTGATATGACTGACCCACTACTAATTTCCCATTTCCCTACATACACTTCTGGGCTAACAGTAGTGTAAAAGCTAAAAACCAAACTAAATAGTAACGTATGTAATATCATAAACTAATTATAACTGATAAATATAAGATTATTTTACTTTTTTAGCTACTTAATTTTCACCCCATACTAGTATAATTTACCAGAGCTTGTTTTCATACAACTAAAATTAAAAATTCATCCTGTGTTTTGATGATGGTGTTAAGCAATTTTCTTATTAGAGAATTAATTTTTTAACTTGATTTATCCTGAGCGTAGTCTAAGGTTTTTTCATTAAGAATTGTACAGCATATAATCTATATAAAACTGAAACTTTATAACCCAAACAAAAAAGCCTTAATTATCATTTGATAATTAAGGCTTTTAATTAATTTCAGTCGGGGTGGCAGGATTCGAACCTGCGACCTCCTCGTCCCAAACGAGGCGCGATGACCGGGCTACGCTACACCCCGAAATTAACGACTGCAAATGTACTACTAATTTATTCATATAACAAACTCTTATTTGTGTTTTTTTAGTTTTGACTTTACTAAAAATATAACCTACTTTTGTAACAAAAAATTATACATGCTCATCATAGGTATTACAGGCGGAACAGGTAGCGGAAAAACTACTATTGTAAAGCAGATACTAAATGAACTTTCCGAAAAAGAAATTTCAGTCATATCACAGGATTCATATTACAAGGATACCTCTGACTTAACTTATGAAGAGCGCACTCAAATTAACTTTGACCATCCAAGGTCAATAGATTTTGACTTACTAATTAAGCAATTAACAGCATTAAAGGAAGGAAAAACAATTCAACAACCTGTATATTCCTTTGTAGAGCACAATAGAGTAAAGGAAACTGTTTCCACTAGCCCTAAAAAAGTAATCCTTGTTGAAGGTATTTTAATATTTAACAATCCTTTTTTAAGAGATTTATTTGATATAAAAATTTACGTACACGCTGATTCTGACGTGCGATTAATCCGACGGATAAAGAGGGACATCACCGAAAGAGGAAGGGATTTAATGGAAGTACTTGATAGATATCAAAACACTTTAAAACCAATGCACCAAGAGTTTATTGAGAGCACCAAAGAATACGCTGACATTATCATTCCAAACAACAAATTCAATACTGTTGGAATAAATATTGTAAAAACAATCATTAACGAAAAAATGTCCTAAAGAAATTGTACTTTTAAGCTTTCAAATTAACGTATGTTTTTAAAAAATGTGAAACAACATAAATATTTCAAATACATACTCAACCCATACATTGTAGTATTAATTACTTTTGTGGTTTGGATGCTGTTTTTTGACGACAATTCGTTCTTGTTTCATCAAGAATTAAATACGATTATTGATGAAAAGGAAGCTGAAATTGAGCTATATCAATCTGAGATAAAAGAGGATAAAAAAAATATCCGAAAGCTGAAAAACGAAGATAATCTTGAAAACTTTGCTCGTGAAGAATATTACATGAAAAAAGAAAATGAAGAGATTTATATTATAGAATACGATAACAAACCTATTAAAGCCAATACTAATGAGTAAATTCTTGTTTAAAGAATTTGAAGAAGTCTCTTCGACTGCTTGGAAGCAAAAAATTCAAGTAGACTTAAAAGGTGCAGACTATAACGAAACACTTTTATGGAAAAGTAATGAGGGGATCACTGTAAAGCCTTTTTACCATAAAGATGCCGATATTGCTGATATAAACATTCCAAATAATAACTGGAAAGTCGCTCAATTAATTGAAGTATCAACAGCTTCAGAAAGTAATAAAAAAGCTGTAGATGTGATTAGCAAAGGTGTTGAATCTTTACTATTCGAAATCAATAGCGAGATCAACTTCAATGAATTGTTATTGTATATTGACACTAACAGCATTGAAATCCAATTTAAGTTTAACTTGCTAAGTACAAAAATGGCAGAAGAGCTAATTCAATTGGATTTACCTCATTGCTTTTTGAATATTGATATTATAGGGAACTTAGCAAAAACAGGTAACTGGTATACATCTCTAAAAGACGATTTTCAATTCATTAAAGCATTAGTAGCTAAATATCCGCATAAAAACATTTTGAGCGTTGACACTACAGTATATCAAAATGCTGGTGCGTCTATTACACAGCAGCTTGCTTATGCAATATCACATGCTAATGAATATTTCAATAACTTTAAAGACGCAACGCTTCCTCAAATTCAGTTTATCACTGCTACTAGTGGGAATTACTTTTTTGAAATCGCAAAGATTCGAGCTTTAAAACTATTGTTTCAAACAATTACAGAAGCATATAATGTAAATGATAATTGTTCCATTTTAAGTTTCCCATCCAATAGAAATAAAACAATATACGATTATAACGTAAACTTGCTACGCTCAACAACTGAGTGCATGAGTGTAATCCTTGGAGGCGCAAATACCGTTTGTAACTTACCTTATGATTATATTTATCATGATGCAAATGAATTTGGCGATCGTATTGCCCGAAATCAGTTATTAGTACTAAAACATGAAAGTGCTTTTGATAGCGTAGAAAACCCTTCAGATGGCTCCTATTATATTGAAAAACTTACTGAACAATTGGCAGAGAAAGCTTTAGAAATTTTTAAACTCATTGAAACTAGCGGAGGTTTTTTAAAGCAATTGAAAGAAGGCACAATCCAACGAAAAATAAAAGAAAGTGCTACAAAAGAGCAAGAGCAATTTGACAATGGAACACTGGTTTTATTAGGAACAAACAAGCATCCTAATGAAAACGATAAAATGAAGCACGATTTAGAAAAACAACCTTTCGTAGAAAAAGTTGCTAGAAAAACATTAATTGCTCCAATAACCTCTCGAAGATTAGCGGAGACCTCTGATAAAAAAAGACTAAAACAAGAATAAAACCAATATTAATTTAAGTATCAAAAATGAAAAAAATAATTTTAGCCGCAGTAATAAGTGTATCAGTATTAAGCTGTAAAAAAGAAGCAACAATTGAATACAAACATGCTGATAAACCAGTAACAATAACTTGCGAAGGAGTTGACGCCAAATTATTTAGTGAAGCCTATTATGCTTTTGAAAACGCTATATTAATTCAAGCAAAAAACGCAAACAGAAGACCTAACTTTACTATCACAACTGATTACGCTTTAAAAAACTTCGTTGCCCGTTCAAGGGGAAATATTAGAATTACAGACTATGTTACTGAAGAAAGCTTAGCCGTTTTTAATCTTTTAAAAAACCAAGACATTTGGAATGGCCCTCAATTAAAAAATAAAGCAGAAATTACTGAATGTATTGGAAATAGCATTTCGAACAAAACTATTAAAGGAACTTTTAATACCTTACGTTCTGTTGAAAGCTTAGCTCCAAAACTGATGGTATCTGCTATGACGGATAACAGAGCTATTAGAGATCAGTATAAAGACAAAGCATTAATGACTTACGCAGCATTAGATTTATATTTTGCTAAATTTTTTAACACTGACTTTTCAGCTGTTACATTTTTAACGGAAAAAGCACCGCTAGCTAAAGTTGCCAAGCCTATAGCTACCCCTGCTGCAAAACCACAAGTTGGCAAAGCATTAAACCTTGACGTAAAAAAGAAAAAAACGGAACAACACGGTCCTAATGACGGACACAATCACTAAGATGAAAAGAAAAGATCTTCAACATATTAGCCTTTCTACTGCGAGTTCAAAAAAAACGAACTCTAATAATGTAGGTACTTTAAATACTGCAGAAGACATTAGTATAAAATCTTCTTATTCAAAAAAAGATGTAACAAATTTAAAGCACTTAAATTTTGTAGCGGGAATTGCTCCAAACCTTCGTGGCCCATACTCTACCATGTATGTCAGAAGACCTTGGACTATACGTCAATACGCAGGTTTTTCTACCGCAGAAGAATCAAATGCATTTTACAGACGAAATCTTGCTGCTGGTCAAAAAGGATTATCAGTCGCTTTTGATTTAGCAACACACAGAGGTTATGATTCCGATCATGAACGTGTGGTTGGTGATGTTGGAAAAGCCGGTGTTGCCATAGATTCTGTTGAAGACATGAAGGTGTTATTTGATCAAATACCCTTGGATAAAATGTCTGTTTCTATGACCATGAATGGTGCAGTATTACCCATTATGGCCTTTTATATTGTCGCAGCAGAAGAGCAAGGAGCAGCTAAAAACATGTTAGCAGGAACCATACAAAACGATATTTTAAAAGAATTTATGGTTAGGAATACGTACATATACCCTCCTACACCATCAATGAAAATCATATCCGATATTTTTGAATACACCACGGCAAATATGCCTAAATTTAATTCAATAAGTATCTCTGGTTACCACATGCAAGAAGCTGGTGCTACTTGTGATATTGAATTAGCTTACACCTTAGCTGATGGGTTAGAATATATCCGAAAAGGAATTGCTGCAGGAATGGATATTGATTCCTTTGCTCCTCGCTTATCTTTTTTCTGGGCTATAGGAATGAACCATTTTATGGAAATTGCTAAAATGCGTGCTGCACGGATGCTTTGGGCAAAACTGGTAAAACAATTTAATCCAAAGAGCGAAAAATCATTAGCTCTGCGTACACATTGCCAAACTTCAGGATGGAGTTTAACAGAGCAAGACCCTTTTAACAATGTTGCCAGAACATGCATTGAAGCTACAGCAGCTGCTTTTGGAGGAACACAAAGTCTACATACAAACGCCTTGGATGAAGCCATTGCATTACCTACAGACTTCTCTGCAAGAATAGCACGTAATACACAAATCTACTTACAAGAAGAAACACATATTACCAAAACAGTTGACCCTTGGGCAGGTAGTTATTACGTTGAAAATTTAACGAATGATATCGCTGAAAAAGCATGGACACTTATTCAGGAAGTTGAAGAATTGGGCGGAATGACAAAAGCTATTGAAGCTGGAATTCCTAAAATGCGTATTGAAGAAGCTGCCGCAAGGAAACAAGCACGTATAGATTCCGAACAAGACATTATAGTTGGAGTAAACAAATATCGATTAGAAAAAGAAGATCCGCTTCATATTTTAGAAGTTGATAACACTATTGTTCGAAAATCACAAATTGAACGTTTAGAAAAAATAAAAGCTGACAGAAATAGCGAAGGTGTAAAAAAGTGTTTAGATAATTTAACTGAAGCGGCAAAAACAGGTGGCGAAAACCTTTTAGCACTAGCCGTTGAAGCAGCTAGAGAAAGAGCTACTTTGGGAGAAATATCCGATGCACTGGAAGTTGAATTTGGAAGACATAAAGCAGACATTAAATCATTTACTGGAGTGTATAGCAAAGAAATAAAAAATGACGATTCATTTCAAAAAGCAAAGCAACTTGCTAATGAATTTTCAGAACTAGACGGACGTAGACCTCGTATCATGATTGCTAAAATGGGACAAGACGGACATGATCGTGGCGCAAAAGTAGTCGCTACAGGTTATGCGGACATTGGTTTTGATGTAGATATCGGTCCACTGTTTCAAACGCCACAAGAAGCCGCTAAACAAGCCGTAGAAAATGATGTGCATATACTTGGTGTTTCTTCATTAGCAGCTGGACACAAAACATTAGTTCCCGCAGTAATTGAAGAACTAAAAAAATACGGAAGAGAAGATATTATGGTCATTGTAGGTGGCGTAATCCCACATCAAGACTATCAATACTTATTCGATGCTGGTGCTATTGCCGTTTTCGGCCCTGGAACTAAAATTAGTGAAGCTGCAATTGAAATACTGCAAATTCTAATTAATAGCTTTGAATAAAAATGGCTTTATTTTTGATAGTTGTTTGTCACTTACAAACAACTATCAAATCTTTCTTTATGAAAAATTTCATCCTTTTATTTTCCTTATTCATTTCAATAAATACGTTTGCTCAAACAGAAAAATTTATTGGTCAATATAAATTAAGTAATTCTTACGACATTGATCAAGAAATACTAAAGTACACTCTTACCATCAATAGTGATAATACTTTTTCCTTTCACTCTTACAAAAACTCTAAAGGACTTATTAGTGAGAAAAATGGATATGGAAAAGGCACATGGACAGCAAAAGGAAATTACATTTACTTTCATACTCAGGAAAGTGATATTAATGATAAATACAGCTTAAACTTTAATAATAGTAAAGCAATATACAAGAGTAAACACCCAAGAAATAAATCTAAGAGAATAATTATTCCACATTTGTTATTTTTAGAAACTGATATCTTCTGGATGAAACGAGTGAAATTGGATAAGAAATAACACATATTATATTCACCATTTTGTAACAATCTTTAGCTAAAGAAATTATATTTATTAACAAGTGACTTCAATTTTTTTAGTCATTTAGAACTTAGGAGAAATCGCACAAGGAACTCAGCTACAATGTTTCTGATAACAAACCATAAAATAATGCGATTTATCACCCCACTGTGTCCTGTTTTTGAATGACATTTTTTATGAAAACCATAACTTTTGACGAAGAACCAAAAAAAGGCAGCAATATAAAATCACTACCTTTAATATAACTATAAGTATTAAAACGCTATTTCTTAAAGTTTTCTATTCCTTTTTTTAACCAAGTATTATATTCTTCTACATCTGAAGTATACCCAACTGGTTCTATTAAATTATTTTCTTTAGCATCAACTAAAACATAGTATGGCTGTGCATTTGCTTTATATTTTACTGCTTGAAAATCACTCCATTTATTACCAATTGTTTCAATTTCTTTACCTGTAGTTTCAGAGACATACTGCTCTTCTTTTGGTAAATCTCTTTTATCATCAACATATAATGATATCAGTACCACATCATTATTTAGCTTGTTAAATATTTGTGGTTCTGACCAAACTCGTTCTTCCATTTTACGACAATTCACACAGGCATGACCTGTAAAATCAATCAATATTGGTTTTCCTATTTTTTTAGCATAAGCTAATCCTGTATCATAATCATGGAATGCAACAATGTCATGAGGTCCCAAATGTGCTCCTTCTGGTAATTCAGCATGTGCCGCTCCTCCAGAACCTAATTTAGTAAACCCTACTCCATATGGTGATTCACTATAATGCATTGGAGGCGGAAAACCACTAATTAATTTTAATGGCGCTCCCCACAAACCTGGGATCAAATACACTGTAAAAGTTAAAACCAATAACCCCAATACTAATCTCCCAACTGATATATGCTTTAAAGGTGAGTCATGTGGTAATTGTATTTTTCCAAATAAATAAAACGCTAACGCTCCAAATATCGCTATCCAAATAGCAATAAAAACTTCTCTTTCTAAATAATGTCCTTGTACTACCAAATCTGCATTTGACAAAAACTTAAATGCTAATGCTAATTCCAAGAATCCTAAAACCACCTTTACTGTATTTAACCAACCACCTGACTTAGGCAATGAGTTTAACCATCCAGGAAACATTGCAAATAATGTAAAAGGTAATGCTAAGGCTAACGAAAACCCAAACATTCCAACAAATGGTGCAATTCCTCCTTTGGAAGCTGCCTCAACAAGTAATGTCCCTACAATAGGCCCCGTACATGAAAATGAAACAATAGCTAAGGCTAAGGCCATAAAAAAGATACCTATCATTCCACCTCTATCAGCTTGTCGATCTACTTTATTTGCCCATGAATTTGGCAGCATGATTTCAAATGCCCCTAAAAAAGAAAAAGCAAATACTATTAATAAAATAAAAAATATGACATTAAACCAAACGTTTGTTGATAAGGCATTTAATGCATCTGCACCAAAAACCCAAGTAACTACTGCCCCAAGGAACACATAAATAAGAATAATAAAGACTCCGTATGTTACTGCATTTCGAACACCGGCTGCTTTACTTTTACTTTGCTTGGTAAAGAAGCTTACCGTCATTGGTATCATTGGAAAAACACAAGGTGTTAACAACGCCGCAAAACCTGATAAAAACGCCAAGAAAAATATCGTAAGTAAACCTCTTGACTCTTCCTTATCAGAGCTTTCCTCTTCTAATTCACTTGTTTGACCTTCTGTAGCAACTACTAAATCACCATTTTCATATGAAAAATTAAACTTCACAATTTCAGGCGGTAAACATTGCCCATCATTACAAGCTACATATTCAAGCTTTGAAACAACTAAAGCTTTTTTCTCATTAAACTTTATTTTTTGCTTAAAAATAGCTTTGTTCTCAAAATACTTCATTTCAGCCTCAAACACTTCTTCATAAGCGGTGTGTCCTTTACCTTCTCTTATCTCTCCTACTAGCTCGTAACTATTTTTTTTATTTAAAAAAGTTAACGTAGTTGCAACTGGCACATCTTTCACTTCATTTTTAGAATAAACATGCCATCCTTTATCAATCTTAGCTTTGTAAAATATATCAAATTCAGTATCAGAAATTCTCTTTATTCTAGTAGTCCACTTTACGGGTTCAAAAATTTGACTCGTTTCACCTACCTTTTCAACAGCACTCTTTTTTACTTCTTCAGCCGATAAAACAGTATATAAATCCTTTCCTGATTCAACTTGAGTAGCCGTAGCTAAATTAAAGTTTAACTTTTTTGATTCAAATAAACACTTTTCATCATCACATGATTGATACGACACTTCTCCTTCAATTGATGTCAACGCAGCATCCAATAACTTAACACGTTGCACAAATGTTGCTCTATAATCAAAATATGTCATATCCATTTCAAAGACTTTATCAAACTTTGTAATGGTTTTACTTTCAGCTGCTATTTTAGGAACTAACTCAAAGGTTTTTCCTAATTGAGCTTCGTCATAAAAAAACTCCGTTGGCAAAGCTCCTCCTTCGGGTAAGTGTTGAGAGTATAAATGCCAATGCTCCTGAATAGTTGCATTGTAAATTAAATTATACTCTGTTTCGGAAATTTTCTCAACAGCTCCCGACCATTTTACAGGCTCCACTATTTGCGCTTGAGCAATACTCAAACCAAATAGCAATACGAATAAACTTAAGATTTTTTTCATTGTAGGTTAATATAGATTTGTAATTAATTAAGGGTTATTTTTAATATTTTTTTAGTCGGTTTCGTTACACTAAATCGAGCATCCGCTCGTTTACCTACTATCCAAATAATAGCATCGTTAGCATTACAAAGCAACCAACTATTTTCTTTTTCTGTTAAAGACAATTTTTCGTCTTTAAAATATTTGCTTATTTTTTTCTTCCCTTTCATTCCAAACGGAAAAAAAGAATCACCTTCTTTTTTCTTACGTAAACGCAAAGGATACACTAGAGTATCAACATCAACATAAATTGAATTTTTCAATGAATAATTTACTTGATCAACAAGCTCAAAATGCAATCCGATTGGAGCATCAATTTGAATGATTTCCTCGTTTATTTCTACGCTTGAATGTTGTAAATGTAAGGCGTTTTCTTCTAATAATAAAAAATCTCTATCTTTTATCAGTCTATGGGTTTTAGAACTCACATATTTTCCTGACTGAGCATCCAGTAATCCCTCTATATTAAGCCATTCCGTAAAACAACACTCCTTTAGCATATAGTGTAAATAGGCTTTATATTCTTTATGTGATTTCAGCTCTTTTATGTCAATTTTCATCAAATCACCCTCATAAATACACACTTCTTTTTTTACTTTTTCAAAGTGATTTTCAAGCACTTTTTTCTCTGATTTCAAATAGGATAAATGCGTGTTAAATGTTTCCAATAAATTCGGATTTAGTTCTTCTAAAACAGGAATTATATTATGACGAATCTTATTTCTGAAATATTTTGTAGACTGATTACTTTCATCTTCTCTCCATGCAATATTATTGGTAATGGTAAAATGCTCAATCTCGTCTCTTGTAAATTGTAATAATGGTCGAACAATTCTTCCATTAATTTCCGGAATACCTACCAAGCCATTTAAAGCTGTTCCACGGGTTAAATTTATCAATACCGTTTCTATATTGTCATTGGTATGATGAGCCGTTAACACATAGTCGTATTGCTCATCAGTCATTAATTCATCAAACCAATTGTAACGCAATTCCCTTGCCGCCATTTGAGTGGATAATTTGTGTGTTTCAGCATACGTAGCTGTATCAAAAGATATGGAATGACATTGAACCCCTAATTGCTCTGCCAAATGCGCTACAAAAACAGCATCTTTATCAGAATCTTCAAAACGTAACTTAAAATTACAATGTCCTAAAGCAAAATTAAATTCAAGTTTGTGAAGTAAATGTGCTAAAACCACACTATCTATTCCCCCAGAAATAGCCACTAATAATTTACTTTCGGTTAAAAATGGTAGATTTTGGTCAATGTGTTTCTTGAATTTTTCTAGCATTTGAAGTTGTTTAAAATTAAGTCAGCAGTGCCTCTCGCATTGCTTTAGCTTTTATTAAGCATTCTTGATATTCCGCTTCAGCTGTTGACTTTACTGTAATAGCACCTCCAACAGAGTAAGAAACATATTTATTTGTTTCGTTATACAGAATACTTCGAATAATAACATTAAAATCGAAATCATTATTTGGGGTAAAATAACCAACGGACCCAGAATACAATCCGCGTTTTGTGTCTTCTAATTCTTCAATAATTTTCATGGCAGAAACTTTTGGCGCTCCTGTCATACTTCCCATTGGGTATGATGTTCTTAAAACCTCAACAGGGCTTTTGGTATGCGAAACTTCAGCAGTTACTGTACTAATCATTTGATGCACTTGATCAAACGAATACACTTTACACAACTCAGATACTTTTACACTTCCTTTAATCGCTGTTTTTGATAAATCATTTCGCACCAAATCTACAATCATGATATTTTCTGAACGCTCTTTTTCATCTTGGCCTAAATCATGTTTTAGCTGTTGGTCTTCTACTTTATCATCAGAACGTTTTGCAGTACCTTTAATTGGCTGTGAAACAATGGTAGTATCCTTTTTCCTGATATATCGCTCAGGTGATGCAGAAAGCAAATACTTATCATTTAACTTTAAAAATGTTGCAAAGGGAGGATTAGAAATTGAATTTAGTTTTTGATATACTTTCAAAGGATTTATTGCAGTCTCTTCTGCATAAAACTCTTGACAGAAATTCATTTCATAAATATCACCTATACAAATATGGTTGTGTATTTTTTGAAACCTCTCGAAATAACTATCCTTAGTCATTCTGAGCTTTATTTTTAGTGGAGAAATTTCTTCCTCGAACTCTACTTCATCATCTTCTATTACTTCAATTTCAGCATAATCTACTTCTAACTCGTCATCTACAAAATGTAAATACTGAATTTCTAAAACATCATTTTTTAATAAGAAAACTTTTTTTGGTTGAAAGAAAAACAATTCAGGAAAATCAAGTCCATCATAATTGTTCGATTTCAGGTTTTCAGTATCATACTTTAAGTCATAAGTTAAATACCCAAACAGCCAATCTTTTGTACGTGACTGGTATTCTTTTAATTTATCAAAAGCATCAGTCGCGTCAGTTTGTAGCATTGTAAATGCATCAACCGCTAAAACAGCATCATAACTTGAATGAACTTGATGATAATTATTAGAATCTAACCAAACAACCTCTCTATATCGCTGGCTCCATTGCAGCAATTTATCTTTTATACGATGTCCGTTAGGAAGTGTTATTTTTTTTATTTTCCTCAATATGTGTTTACTTAAAAAATCGCTTCATCTTAAACTAACAGACAAAGGAATATCTGTTTTTAAACAAAAATAGTTTCCGATATTAAACGAAAACTATTTTTTATTATTTCATCTTGTATTGAACTAAAATCAACCTGCTTAATTAGCAACATCACTAACAAACTTGATTCTGTACAATCGCAACTCTTCATCATCATAATCTCCTTCAAATTCTTCAATTGCTTCCGTAATTTTATCCGACTCAGCTTCCATAAAGTACTCATGAATCTCTTCTTGCTGATCTTCATCTAAATGATCATCAATCCAGTAATTAATATTTAATTTAGTTCCTGAATACACTATTTGCTCCATTTCTTTAATGAAATCGGTCATTGTCATTCCTTTTGCCGCAGCAATATCTATTAAAGGTAACTTTCTGTCAACATTTTGAATTATATATAGCTTTAACGCTGAATTTACTCCTGTACTCTTCACCACCAAATCATCAGGGCGAACAATATCATTATCTTCCACATATTGAGCTATCAACTTTACAAATTCTTTTCCGTATTTTTTAGCTTTTCCTTCACCAACACCATGAACATTTTTTAGTTCTTCTAAACTAATAGGATATTTTAGTGCCATATCCTCTAATGATGGATCTTGAAACACAATAAAAGGAGGAACTCCTAATTTATGAGCAACCGTTTTTCGTAAGCTTTTTAACAGCTTCATCAACTGGATATCAGCTGCAACATCACTACCTTTTGAAGCTACCATTACACCATCAGTACCTTCGTCAACAAACATATGGTCTTCCGTCATCATAAAACTCTCGGGAGTTTCAATAAACGCTATTCCTTTTTCTGTTAAACGAATAACCCCATAGGTTTCAATATCTTTTTTGATGAATTTTGCTACAATTGCCTGACGTATCAAGGCCATCCAATACATTCCTTCCCTTCCTTTACCATTTCCAAAGAACGGTTTTGTATCCGTTTTATGAGATGAAATCAATGCATTTTTATTCCCCAATAAAGTACTTACTAAATCTTTCGATTTATATTTTTCTTTTGTAAAACTTACAATTTCTAATAATATTTTCAACTCCTCTTGGGCTTCGTTTTGCTTTTTAGGATTACGCATATTATCATCCATATCAGCCCCATCTCCATTTACATCGTCAAAATCTTCTCCAAAATAATGCAATATAAATTTACGCCTTGACATTGAAGTTTCAGAATAGGCCACCATTTCTTGCAACAAAGCATGTCCAATTTCTTGCTCTGCAACAGGCTTATTTGCCATAAATTTCTCTAGTTTCTCAATATCTTTATAAGCATAAAATGCTAAACAATGCCCTTCGCCACCATCTCTACCTGCACGACCAGTTTCCTGATAATAGCTTTCTATACTTTTAGGAATATCATGATGAATAACAAAACGAACATCTGGCTTGTCAATACCCATCCCAAAAGCAATTGTAGCTACAACGACATCGGTATCTTCCATCAAGAACATATCTTGATGCTTTGCCCTTGTTTTAGTGTCTAACCCCGCATGATACGGTACTGCTTTAACTCCGTTTACTTGCAAAACTTGCGATAGTTCCTCTACTCTTTTTCTACTTAAACAATATATAATACCGCTTTTCCCTTCATTTTGTTTGACAAAACGAATGATATCAGCATCTACATTTTTAGTTTTTGGGCGTATTTCGTAAAATAAATTAGGCCTGTTAAACGAAGCTTTAAAAACTTCTGCTTCCGGCATACCTAAGTTTTTAGTAATATCATCCTGCACTTTTGGAGTTGCTGTAGCTGTAAGAGCCACTATAGAAATATTTTCTCCTATTTTTTTTATTATACTCCTTAAGTTTCTATATTCCGGCCTAAAATCATGTCCCCATTCTGAAATACAATGAGCTTCATCTACTGCCATAAAAGAAATAGGCACTGAGCGTAAAAACTCAATATTTTCCTCTTTAGTAAGGGATTCAGGCGCGACATACAACAATTTCGTAATACCATTAGTCATGTCCTCCTTTACTTGCTTTACTTCTGCTTTAGTTAAAGAAGAATTTAACACATGAGCTATACCATGTTCTGATGATATCCCTCGTATGGCATCAACTTGGTTTTTCATTAAAGCAATTAACGGCGAAACAACTATTGCAGTTCCTTCACACATTAATGCGGGTAATTGAAAACACAATGATTTCCCTCCACCAGTTGCCATAATAACAAATGTGTTTTTTCTTTGAAGAACATTTTTAACAACACCTTCCTGCAATCCTTTGAATTGTGAAAATCCAAAGTGTTTTTTTAACGAAGCGTGTAAGTCAACTTGATTAAATTCCATTTAAATATTTTATGTTTTATGCCTTATTTAATTTTTATCCGTTAAATAAAACAACTTTCTTATCATACATTATATGTATCTGATAAAAAAAAAGTAATTTCGTTTGAGGATATTAAAGATAGTATTTTATTTAAAACCTAAAGCAACTTTTTTATAAAAAAATATGCTTATTTAAGGTTTTTATATACAAACTTAATCAGCAAAAAAGGAACACACAATAGTTTTGTTGATTTTTAAATTTTATTTAAGTGAGTAGTTTAGAAAAAATCATTCGAATAGCAAAAGAAACAATTTCTATTGAACAAAAGGCAATTGCCAACCTAGAAAACTTAGTTGACAACGAATTTGCCGAAGCCGTAAATCATATCTATAATTCTAATGGTAGAGTTATTATTTCTGGTATTGGGAAAAGTGCAAACATAGCTACTAAAATTGTAGCAACTTTGAACTCAACTGGTACACCAGCAATTTTCATGCATGCCGCAGATGCAATTCATGGTGATTTAGGAACTGTACAGAAAAACGATACGGTAATTTGTATTTCAAAAAGTGGAAACACCCCTGAGATAAAAGTTTTGGTTCCTTTAATTAAAAATGGGGGAAACAAATTAATAGCTATCACTTCTAACAGAACTTCATTTTTAGGTTCTGAAGCTGATTATGTATTACATGCCTATGCCGAAAAAGAGGCTTGCCCTAATAATTTAGCACCAACAACCAGCACAACTGCCCAGTTGGTTATGGGAGATGCTCTAGCGGTATCCTTATTAAAACTAAAAGACTTTACTAGTAGTGATTTCGCAAAATACCACCCAGGTGGTGCTTTAGGAAAACGCCTATACTTACGTGTACGTGATTTAATTGCAAAACACGAAAAACCAGCTATTAAGGCTTCTGCATCAATTAAAGATGTTATTATAGAAATATCTAATAAACGATTAGGTGTTACAGCTGTTATTGATGACAACAGTAAAATTATCGGAATAATTACTGATGGTGATTTAAGGCGCATGTTGGCAGAAACTACTGATATCAACTCACTTAAGGCAAGTGATATCATGTCCGCTTCCCCAAAAACACTTTCAAGTGACGCGATGGCTGTTGAGGCTAAGGAACTTTTAGAAGAAAACAATATTTCTCAAGTACTTATCCAAGACGATAACCAATATCAAGGCGTGGTACACATACACGATTTAATAAAAGAAGGTATTATTTAAAATGGCAAAGAAAAACCCAAATGAAATGTCGTTCCTTGATCATTTAGAAGAATTAAGAGGACACTTGATTAAAGCTACTTTAGCAATATTAGCCTTTGCTACCTTGGCTTTTCTTTGTAAAAAAATAGTTTTCGAAACCATTCTATTAGGCCCATCAAAAATAGGGTTCGTCACATACAATGGACTTTGTAATTTATCGAGAGCTTTAGGAATGGACGAAAGTTTATGCATAACTGAAATGCCTTTCGAAATACAGAGTAGAACATTAGCAGGTCAATTCTCAGCACACATATGGGTTTCTATCACTTTTGGCTTTATCATAGCATTTCCATTCGTGATTTATCAATTCTGGAAATTTGTGAGCCCAGGCTTACGAAGTAACGAGCGTAACACATCAAGAGGTTTTATTTTCGCCGCTTCCTTTTTGTTTTTCACTGGGGTTTTATTTGGATATTACATTATTTGTCCACTTTCAATCAACTTCTTAGGAAGTTACAGTGTTGCAGAACAGATTCATAATGATTTTGATTTAGACTCCTATATCAGTCTAGTACGCGCATCTACCCTAGCATCAGGACTAATTTTTGAGCTACCAATCATCATCTATTTCCTAACAAAAGTAGGACTAGTTACCCCAGAGTTTTTAAAGAAAAACAGAAAAGTTGCTTTGGTAATTGTATTAATTGTTTCTGCAGTTATTACACCTCCAGATATTGCAAGCCAGGTTATTGTTGCCATTCCAGTACTTATCCTTTACGAAGTAAGTATTGTAATATCAAAACGCGTTTTAAAAAATCAAGCAAAAAAAGCACTCGAAACACCATAAGTCATGAACAATAAGATAAAAGAATTTGACGAGTATAGAGAAAGGATGAACAAACGCATCTTAAAAGATGATAATAAAATTCTTCATAGAATATTCAACTTGGACACTAAAGCGTTTCAAGAAGGTGCTTTAGATGTAAGAACAAAAGAATTATTAGGTTTAACCGCTTCTATGGTGTTACGATGTGACGATTGTGTAAAATACCACTTAGAATCATGTCACAAAGCAGGGTTAAACGGTAAAGAAGTTGCAGAAGCTCTTAGTATATCTACCTTAGTTGGCGGTACCATTGTAATCCCTCATTTACGTAGAGCTTATGAATTTTGGGATGCCTTACAGGACGATTAACCCTGGTATTTATTTTGCTGTGTTAAAAAGCAATTCTCGATACTTTTCTTATAGAAAAACTCGAACTGACGCTTTTTATTAAATTACAACTAAATACATAAATCCGTTAAGGATTTATTAAAGAACTGGGTATTACAGTCTAAATACTTACTTTTACAACATTATAATTGTACACTATGATTTTAAGAGCTGAAAACATTAAAAAATCTTATAAAAACAAACTTGCTGTTAAAGGAATTTCGATTGAAGTAAAACAAGGTGAAATTGTTGGATTACTTGGGCCAAACGGGGCTGGTAAAACAACTTCTTTTTACATGATTGTTGGATTGATAAAACCAACTGAAGGTAAAATATTTTTAGACCAGACAGAAATTACAAAATTCCCGATGTACAAACGTGCACAACACGGTATTGGGTATTTAGCACAAGAGGCTTCTGTTTTCAGAAAACTAACTGTTCAAGAAAACATCATGAGTGTACTTGAACTAACTAATCTTTCTAGAAAAGAGCAATTAGAACGTACTGAACAATTAATTGAAGAATTTAACCTTCAAGAACGTCGAGATCGTAAAGGAGATTTACTTTCTGGAGGAGAACGTAGAAGAACTGAAATAGCTCGAGCATTAGCAACCAATCCAAGTTTCATTTTACTAGATGAGCCTTTTGCAGGTGTAGATCCTGTAGCTGTTGAAGATATTCAACGAATTATAGCGCAACTAAAAGATAAAAACATCGGTATTTTAATTACCGATCATAACGTACAAGAAACACTCGCCATTACCGACAGAACGTATTTGATGTTTGAAGGAAATATTTTAAAACATGGTGTCCCTGAAGAATTAGCAGAAGATGAAATGGTACGTAAAGTATATCTTGGACAAAACTTTGAATTACGTAAAAAGAAATTAGATTTTAAATAATCTCATCAATATAAAAAATTACAGCTCCTACTTTTTAACCAATTGTAGGAGTTTTTCTTTATCACCATTAAAGATATTCACATCTACAAATTCTTTGATACCCCGTACACTTCCTTTGTCAGTAAATTGCCAGAAATTCCAATCTTTATCAATATTTTCTACATGAAAATTATAGTTAGCTACCCAACAGGTGTATTCTGAAAAATCTTTATACAAATGATCATTATAAAAAGATTCTCCTGAATAAATAATTGGTTTTACTCCGTAATGCCTCTCTACTTTAACTAACCATTTACGCAAACCTATTTTTAAATTTTCTACACTTTGAATTCTTGGAATGTCTTCTATATCCAGTACAGGGGGCAAGTCGCCTTTTTTAAGTTTCACCGTATTGATGAAATTATTCGCTTGTAAAATGGAGTTTTCATTTGGGCGGTAATAATGATAAGCCCCTCTTACAAATCCTTTTTGTTTTGATTTTTTCCAGTTTGTTTTAAATTTCCTATCTACTTTTACACTGCCGGCTGTAGCACGTACAAACACAAAGGAAATTGGAAAACTATCTTGAACTTTTGTTACTTTATCCCAGTGTATTTTTCCTTGATAATGCGAAACATCTATTCCATAGGATTTATTTTTATGGTGTTGCAACACATCAAATATTCGTAATTGCGTAGTAACAGACGATACCTTTATGGATTCATTATTCTCTATGCGCTGAAACGCTAAATAATAGAGTGCATAACGATAATGCCAAGCTCCAAATAAAAAAGCGATTAAAACCATTGGCAATATAATGTGCTTCTTGAATGAAAACTTTTTCTTAGCTGATTTTCTTCGCTTCATCGGTTTTCTTCGCTGTAAGCTTTTCAACGTCTTTCTACCAGAAGACATCCTATTTTTTCATATTACTAATTACAGAAATCAACACGTACAAAACAATAATTACAGCTATTGCTAAAAACTGTAAAAACACCAATAATAACACTGATAGTATTAAAAAGATATATTTAACAGCGTTTTCCTTAAACCCATAGGTCTTCATTTTTAAAGAAAATAACGGAATTTCCGCATTTAACATATAACAACTAAATATCGTTAAGGCAATTAAAAACCATTTATTTAAAATCAACTCATCAATCCACACTACATCACTTGTCATTAACACTAATGGCAAGCTCAAAATAAACAATGTGTTGGCAGGTGTTGGCAAACCAATAAAAGAATCGGTTTGGCGGGTATCAATATTAAAGTTTGCTAATCGGTAACATGACGCTAAAATTACTAGTAACCCAATTAGTGGTAAAAAACTAATTGTACCATCATTCCATTCAGAAGTTGAAAAATCTAACGCATACGGAAAACTACCAGTAGTTTTTTCAAATAGCTTAAAAATAACTATTCCAGGCACTACTCCACTAGTTACCATATCTGCCAAAGAATCTAATTGCAATCCCAATTCGCTTTTCACATCAAGTAATCTAGCAGCAAAACCATCAAAAAAATCAAACACAATCCCTAACATTACAAAAATTGCAGCCATAAGTAAATTGTCTTCTACAGCAAAAATTACTGCTACACTACCACAAAAAAGATTTAACAGTGTTATTAAATTTGGAATATGTTTTTTCATTGATCTATATTTTATTCTTTCAAGTAAAAATAATAAAGATTTTATTTTCTTTCTATAATTATATTTTAAAATCCGTAAGCTTTTATCATCCTATCATTTCCGGACATATCTTTTCTCAATTCTACGGTTCCAAAACCTAAGTCTTTAATCAATTTAACAGTTTCCTCTCCTAAATATTGATTTATTTCAAAATACAACGCACCTTCTTTTTTTAAATGCTTTAATGCAAATTCAGTTATTTTTCTATAAAACAAAAGCGCATCATCATCTTCTACAAACAAGGCTAAATGTGGTTCATAATCCAATACATTTTTTTTAATTTCTTGCTTCTCTAAGTTACGAACGTATGGAGGATTAGAAACTATTACATCAAATACATTTTTTGAATCATTTACAATTTTCGGGTCTAAAATACTATCGTTTACAAAACCAACAGAAACTTCATTTCTTTTAGCATTCTGTTGAGCAATTTCTATCGCTTCTTCAGAAACATCAACCGTAGTCACTAAGGAATTAGTTAAGTTTTTAGCCAAACTAATAGGTATGCATCCAGATCCTGTACCAATATCCAAAATTGAAAGATTACTTCGTCGCTCCTCTTCATAATGACTACAATCCTTTACAATCCAATCAACCAATTCTTCTGTTTCAGGACGAGGAATTAAAGTATTTTCTGTCACCTTAAAAGGTAATCCGTAAAATTCTGTCTCTCCAAGTATATACTGTATTGGCTGCTCTTCTTTTAATTTTTGAATAGCCGACTCAAAAAACAATACATCCTTATCATCCAGAACTGTATTCGGATTCAACAGAAAATCCATCTTACTTAAACCCAACTTATAATCTATTAATATATAGAAAAATGAATCTATCTCCGTTTGCTCATATACAATAGCCAAAACAGATTGCATTTTTGTTTTCAAATCACTTAAAGTCATTTTACTTCAACTGTTTTTTAATTTTACTCAACTCATTCGCCAATAAGGACAACTTATCCTCCAAATCATCTTTATGCTCTGGAAGTCTTTTAAAGAAAGTGTATTTTATTTTCCAAATTTCTTTGATGTCCTTTTTCTCAAATTCTTTATCTTCAATACTTGAATGATCGGCTTTAAGTACAATTTTATCTTTTAATACATAGATACGACGTAAAATCAATTTATTAGCCACTAAAACCAATACCAGAGTCCCATTCAACAATTCTTTTAGTTTGCTCGTGGGAAAATAATGCCCCACAACAATATCATTAGGAAACAATCCTTTGTCATGAGAAGTCATTTCCAAATTAGTTATCGTGTACCCTCTTAATGGAGTTGAATTCTTAACAGGCAGCTGTAAGGTTGGCATTTGATTTACAAATGACTCTTTATCACTGTATAATATATAGTCGGCTAAATTAGACTCTGTAATACAAGGTATTTTAGTAAACTTCTCTTGAGTTAATTCATTAATATCTGTGGTAATCCCTCCTCTAAACTTCAACAATTCATTAACTGTCAAATCTCTTGTCAGCAATTGATCGATATAAATACTAAAATAATTAGCAACTTTTATAATTGTTTCTATCTTCGGCTCACTCCTACCTTCTTCGTAAGCCCCTAAAGTAGCTCTTTTCAGATCAAAAAGATCGGCAAAAGCCTGCTGACTTAAATTCTTAACTTTCCTTATTTTTTTTATGTTCTTTCCGAAAAACGACATATTTTGCTAATTTTATTTGCAATTTAATTAATTTATTGTATATTTACACTATAATTATTAGCTAATACTATTAAAACGAGCTAAATTAGTTTTTAAACCGCTAACAAATATAGCACATTACATTTCAAAAACTAATATAATTGGCATATTGTTAAACTAACTCACAAATTAATCATGTTACTATTGCTTATAACTTTATTAAAATACATCACTAACTTCATCGTTTATCTTGTTAACTTTTTGTAATATTAAACATCAAAAAAACGAAATAAAAACAATATGTATTTCGAGGTAGGCAAATGAGCTAATGGACTGAAACTAATAAAGAACAACAAACCTTAAAATACTAATACCCACTGTGGGTTTAAAACAAAACTAACTAATATGAAAAACCATTTTGACGTCATTAAAGACTATTTAATTGAATTAAACTATAGCATTACTTATGAAAACAAAAGTGATGGAGTTTTAATGGTTCAAAAAGAAAGTGACGGGATTAAAAATTTAATTCTTGGCGTAGCAGATCCTATCTTAATATTAGAACAATATATTTTTAAGATCAACCATGCTTCAGAGCACATTTTCAAACAACTATTACAAAAAAACAGAGATATTATTCACGGAGCCTTTGTGCTAGATGAAACTGGAGAAAAAGTGATTTTTAGAGACACACTACAATTGGAAAATTTAGATTTAAACGAATTTGAAGGCTCTATCAATTCACTGAGTTTATTATTAAGTGAATACTCCGAAAATATTATTGAGTTTTCTAAATACTAACCAGTTATTATTCAACCAATAACATAAAACACCAGCATTATGATTATAGCAACTACAGACATCATTCCGAATAAAGAAATTACTGAAATATTAGGAATCGCACGTGGAAGTACAGTCCGAGCTAGAAATATTGGAAGAGATATTTTTGCAGGATTAAAAAATATCGTTGGTGGTGAAATTGAAGAATACACCAAATTGCAAGCAGAGTCAAGAGAACAAGCTATGCAACGAATGACTAGAGATGCTCAAAAATTAGGAGCTGATGCCATTATTAATATGCGATTAACCACATCAATGGTTATGCAAGGAGCTTCAGAAATATTAGCTTACGGAACCGCAGTAAAATTAAAATGATATGGAAACAGCACTAGCCTTCGGCATACAAGCATTGATATGGTTTGGAATTCTTTTCATATTAATTTATCTTATTAAAAGAAGACATAAGATCAAAAAAACAGAAGATTTTGAACAACGAGATAACTAACACAAATAAAAAAACAAAAAAATAAAATTAACTAATAAACAAAAACATTATGAACATATTTAGAAGATTATTTAGCATAGGAAAAGCAGAAGCACATTCAGCCATTGATAAAATGGAAGATCCTATTAAATTAACAGAACAAGGAATTAGAGACATGAAACAAGATTTAGATAAAAGTCTTGAAGCATTAGCCCAGGTAAAAGCAATGGCTATTAGAGCCAATAATGACAAAGAAGAATATGCTTTAAAGGCTGAAGATTATCAAAACAAAGCGATGTTAATTCTTAAAAAAGCACAAAAAGGAGAACTAAAAGCAGAAGATGCTGATCGTTTAGCTAAAGAAGCTTTGATTAAGAAAGAAGAAAGTCATAAAAACGCAACTAGAACAAGCGCTGAAGCTGAAAAATTCAGTACTTCTGTAGCGCAGTTAGAGAAAAATGTAAACAGCATAAAATCTAACATTAGCAAATGGGAAAATGAATTGAAAACCCTAAAAGCTAGAGTTAAAGTAAGTAACGCTACCAAGAACTTAAACAAACAAATGGCAGAAATTGATAGCTCAAGTACTGTTAG
>Ga0209395_1002364_pt1 | contig 24786 bp, 22 predicted proteins | sample GOMGulsemesocosm_3_FD_184635 | JGI IMG/M metagenome (GOLD analysis project Ga0209395, IMG submission 184635) | Methane-oxidizing microbial communities from mesocosms in the Gulf of Mexico - GOM9D Gulf of Mexico (SPAdes) (version 2) | ecosystem: Environmental > Aquatic > Marine > Cold seeps... | reverse complement strand
CCACAAAAGCTAGGAAAAATAATGCTGCAAATATAAGTTGTCCTGACGTAAACATAATTTTTTTATTATTTTTATGCGAAATTAATTAAAGTTAACCATTAAATCTTCATTCAATGAAAAAATATACTGATGCAGTTACCGAATTTCATACTGCTTTTAAAATAGGCCATAGAGAAATACCAAAAGCTGATTTAGGAGAAGCAAAAAACACCCTTCGTTTTAACTTAATGAAGGAAGAAAATGAAGAATACCTGGAAGCGGCTCAAAATAACGATTTAGTTGAGGTGGCAGATGCTTTAGGTGATATGTTATATATATTGTGTGGAACAATGATAGAGCACGGTTTACAAGATAAAATGACTGCTGTTTTTGACGAAATTCAAGAAAGTAATATGAGTAAATTAGGAGCAGATGGCCAGCCAATTTATCGTGAGGATGGTAAAGTGCTAAAAGGGCCTAATTACTTTAAACCAGATATTTCTAAGATTTTAGAAAATTAAAAAAAAAGCGGCTTAATTGTCGCTTTTTTTATGGGTAAACACTTTAGTTATCATCAATTATATATATCTAAAAGGAAGTATTTTGATTACTATTAGTGCTTTATTTTTTAATGAAATTTTGTCAACAAGATATACTATCTAAATTAAACTTAACCTATCTAAAATGTTATCTCTTTTAATTAAATTATATTAAATTGTAGTTCATTGTTGTTTAACTAAAGCAAAATAATCAGAAGCATAAAATTATATTATTAAATAGATTAAAATTGTTTAAATGTTAAATAATTTTGGCAATAGTAAAAGTGTATAATCTATTAGTTTTTTTGATATCAAAACCTAAATATATACTATGCGCGCATAATTAAAATAATGTATATTTGTAAACAACAACACAAAAGGGAATAACAAACCTATTTTTTAATTAAACAACAACACAACTAAAATGAAAATTAAAAAATTACTGGTAGCTAACAGAGGTGAAATTGCGATTAGAATTTTTAGAGCATGTACGGAAATCAATGTGAAAACGGTAGGAATCTATACCTATGAGGATCGATATTCTTTACATCGTTATAAAGCCGATGAATCCTATCAAATAGGAAACGATAACGAACCCCTAAAACCTTATTTAGATATTGATGCTATTGTAAGAGTAGCGAAAGAAAATGGGGTAGATGCTATTCATCCTGGTTATGGTTTCTTGTCTGAAAATGCAAATTTCGCACAAAAATGTGAAGAAAATGGCATTATTTTTATTGGCCCAAAAGTATCAGTATTAAAATCTTTAGGAGATAAAATTAAGGCCAAAGAGGTTGCTATAGCTAATAATATTCCAATTATTAAGAGTAATGTGCAACCTTTGTCAACTATAGAAATTGCTTTAAGTGAGGCAAAAATTATCGGATATCCAATCATGCTAAAGGCTGCTTCTGGAGGTGGAGGAAGAGGAATGCGTGTTATTAGAAGTGATGAGCAATTAAAAAGTGCTTATCATGAAAGTAAAAGAGAAGCCTTAAATGCATTTGGTGATGATACAGTATTTTTAGAAAAGTTTGTTGAAAACCCGAAGCATATAGAAATTCAAATTGTAGCCGATAATTATGGTAATACGGTACATTTATTTGAAAGAGATTGTTCGGTACAACGTCGTTATCAGAAGGTAATTGAGTTCGCTCCTTCATTTGGACTAAGTGATACAATTAAAAATGCCTTGTATGACTATGCTACTAGAATATGTAAAGCGGTAGATTATAATAATATTGGTACAGTAGAGTTTTTGGTAGATGATGATAATTCAATTTATTTCATCGAAGTGAATCCAAGAATACAAGTAGAACATACCGTAACAGAAGTGGTCACAGATATAGATATTGTAAAAACGCAATTATTTATCGCGGGTGGTTATAAATTATCTGATGAACAAATAAAAATACCCAATCAAGCCGCTATTAAAATAAATGGTTATGCGTTACAATGTAGAATAACAACAGAAGATCCTGCAAACGATTTTAAACCTGATTATGGTACTATTTCCACTTATAGAAGTGCTTCAGGTTTTGGTATCCGTTTGGATGCAGGTAGTTTATATCAAGGAGTAACAATCTCTCCATTTTTTGATTCGATGCTAGTAAAAGTAACTGCTAGTAGTAGAACTTTAGATGGAGCTTGCAGAAAAATGAGAAGGGCAGTAGCTGAATTCAGAATACGTGGTGTAAAAACCAATATGCCATTTTTAGATAATATATTAAAACATCAAACTTTTAGAAAGGGAGAAGTAACAGTTAATTTCATTAAAAACGAACCTAATTTATTTGTTTTTACACCTTCACGCAATAGAGCAACAAAATTAGTTACCTATTTAGGAGATGTGATTGTAAATGGAAATTCTGATGTTAAAAAGATAAATCCAAACAAAACATTTGTATTGCCAAAAGTGCCAAAGTTTGATGCCACCGCTTCATACACGGAAGGGACGAAAGATTTATTAACAAAACTAGGACCGGATAAATTCTCAGAATGGTTGAAAAATGAAAAGAAAGTTCATTATACGGATACCACTATGAGGGATGCGCACCAAAGTTTGTTGGCAACTCGTATGCGTACTTATGACATGCTTAAAGTAGCCGAAGGTTTTGCTAAAAATCATCCTGAAGTATTTAGTATGGAAGTTTGGGGTGGAGCTACATTTGATGTTTGTTTGCGTTTTTTGCAGGAAAACCCATGGGAGCGTTTACAGCAATTGCGTAAAGCGATGCCAAATGTATTGTTACAAATGTTAATCAGAGGGTCTAACGGTGTTGGATATACCGCTTATCCGGATAATTTAATAGGTAAATTTGTAGAGCAATCTTGGGAAAAAGGAGTTGATGTATTCAGGATTTTTGACTCATTAAATTGGATGAAATCTATAGCGCCTTGTATTGAACACGTCCGTACTAGAACAGGAGGACTTGCTGAAGGTTCTATTTGTTATACAGGAGATATATTAGATCCAAAAAATCAAAAATATAATCTAAAGTATTATGTTAATCTAGCAAAGGAAATTGAAGGTGCTGGCGCTCATATATTAGGAATTAAAGATATGGCTGGTTTACTAAAACCATATGCTGCTTATGAATTGATTTCAGCGTTAAAATCGGAAATAAATATTCCAATACACTTACATACTCATGATACATCATCTATCCAATCTGCTACCTACTTAAAGGCAGTTGAGGCTGGTGTAGATGTATTAGATGTTGCTTTAGGTGGTTTGTCTGGTCTGACATCACAGCCTAATTTTAATTCGGTGGTAGAAATGTTAAAGTTTCACGAGCGAGAAAATTCATTGAATATTGATTCGTTAAATGAATATTCTAATTATTGGGAATCGGTTAGAGAGTATTATTATCCGTTTGAATCAGGTTTAAAGGCCGGTTCTGGAGAGGTGTTTAAACATGAAATTCCAGGAGGGCAGTATTCTAATTTAAAGCCACAAGCACAAGCGTTAGGCTTAGAAGATAGATTTCACGAAATCACAAAAATGTATGGTGAAGTGAATGAACTTTTTGGAGATATTGTAAAAGTTACCCCTAGCTCAAAAGTTGTTGGTGACATGGCGCAATACTTGGTAAGTAATAATTTAACGATTCAAGATGTTCTTGAACGAGGTGATACTATTTCTTTTCCACAATCAGTAATTAGCTTTTTTAAAGGAGATTTAGGACAGCCGGTTAATGGATTTCCTAAAGCATTGCAAAAATTAATATTGAAAGATCAAGAGCCATATACAGATAGGCCAAATGCACACTTAGAAGCATTAGATATTGAAGAAGAATTTAAAGAGTTTCTAAATATTTTCGATAAAGAAATGGGACGACCAACTGATATCACAGATTTCTTATCGTATAAACTATATCCAAAAGTGTTCATGGATACTTATAACAAGCATTTAAAATATGGGAATTTAATGAACTTACCAACCAAAAATTTCTTTTACGGAATGGAAAGAGGAGAAGAGATTACTGTAGAGCTTGATAAAGGAAAAACACTATTAGTAAGTTTGGATTCTGTTGGAAGACCAAACGTTGAAGGAATGGTAACTGTTTATTTTAAAGTAAACGGACAGTCAAGAAGCGTGAAAATTAAAGATGAATCAATTAAAATTGATGAGATAATACATGCTAAGGCAGAAAAAGGAAACGCTAAGCACATAGGCGCTCCTTTACAAGGAATGCTCTCTACAATATTGGTTAAGAATGGTGATAAGGTAGTTAAAAATCAACCCTTATTCATTATTGAAGCTATGAAAATGGAAACGACCATTACCGCTATAGCAGATGCTGTTATAGGTGATGTTGTGTTACAACCTGGAATAATGGTGAATTCTGACGACTTAATTGTTGTTTTGAATTAAGTTAAGTAAAACCTAAAAAAGAAAAAGCCCTTATTTAAAATAAGGGCTTTTTTATAATCATAAAATTTTAAAATGGAAACACTAGTTATATTTTCTGTGTCCAATTAAAAATATCTTCAGCTTCGTTATATTGAATATCTAACAATTTACCTTTTAGCATAGTTGAGTAAGCGCTATCAAGTTTTGGTAAATCATAGTGATCATCTTTGTATCCAACTCCGGTAATAGGCACAACTACCGCAGCAGTTCCTGTTCCGAACACTTCTTTTAACTCACCTGTTTTGGCAGCTGCAATAACTTCAGCTACACTAACTTTACGTACTTCTACTTTTAATCCTTCTCTTTCAGCAAGTGCAATAATACTTTTTCTAGTTACACCATTTAGGATTCTATCGTCAGTAGGAGCTGTTAATAAAGTATCTCCAATTCTGAAAAATACGTTCATAGTTCCAGCTTCTTCTAAATACTCATGAGTTGAGTTTGTCCAGATGATTTGTTGGTACCCCTCTTCATTAGCTTTTTTGGTTGGGTAAAACTGAGCGGCGTAATTTCCAGCAGCTTTAGTAGCTCCAACACCACCATTAGCAGCTCTTGAATAATAATCAGATATTTTAACTTTTACATCACCACCTTTGTAGTAGGCCTGTACTGGAGTACAAATAATCATGAATTTGTATTCCTCAGCTGGAGCAGCAGACACACCTGCTTGTGTAGCAAAAATAAATGGTCTTATGTATAATGTGTTACCTCTACCTGGAACTACCCATTCTCTATCCATATCCAATAAGGTTTTTAAACCATCCATGAATATTTCTTTAGGTATTTCTGGCATTGCTAGTCTGTTAGAAGAAAAGCAAATTCTTTCCCAATTTTCTTCGGGTCTAAAAATCCAAACATCACTGTTTTCATCTTTATATGCTTTCATTCCTTCAAAAGCAGCTTGCCCATAATGGAAAACTCTAGCAGAAGGATCTAATTGTAAAGGTTGATAAGGTGTAATTTCAGGTTGTTGCCATTCACCATCTTTAAAATCACAAAAAAACATATGGTCAGAATATACTGTTCCAAATGCAACATCACCCAAATCAATAGATTTAAATTTGGATTCTTTAACTTTTGTAATTTTAATATCAGTTGTCGTCATCATTGCGTTGGTTTTTAAGTTTTGCGAAATTAATCAATTAATAATTTTTTTACTACTAATTATTCGTTAATTTGTGGATACTCATAAAACCACCTATTTGCATAGGTTAGAAAATATATTATACATTGAAAAGAGAAATTATTATCACATCTGACGGATCAACATCCATAAATTTACCAGAATTGAATGAGCAATACCATTCAAAAAAAGGAGCTATTCAAGAAGCATATCATGTGTTTATAAGAATGGGATTGGATTTGTTTTCTGACAAAGTTGCTGTTTTGGAAATTGGATTTGGTACGGGGTTGAACGCGTATATTACGTTTTTAGAGAGTGAACGTAGAAATATGGTAGTGGAGTATACCGGTGTTGAGGCCTATCCGGTTATACAAGAAGAAATTGCTGGGTTAAATTATGTAAGTCAGCTAGAAGCAGAAGAACACAGACAAGCATTTGTAGATTTTCACAGTACAGAATGGGAAACAAAACAAGCTATATCTGCTTCCTTTTCACTAACAAAAAGGAAGCAGTTTTTTAACGATATTGTTGATGATAATACTCACGACCTGATATATTATGATGCTTTTGGATCACGTGTACAACCAGAATTATGGGGGGAAGAAATTTTCACTATTATGTATAAAGCATTAAAAAAAGATGGAGTATTAGTAACTTATGCTGCCAAAGGAAGTGCTCGTAGAGCAATGGAAGCAGTTGGGTTTACTGTGGAACGATTAGCAGGACCTCCCGGAAAACGTGAAATGTTACGCGCTAGGAAAATAGTGAATATCGATTAACGAATTCTGATGTCATTTCGACGATAGGAGAAATCGCGTTATAGAGTACTCTAAAATTTAAATTTAAATTTAAAAAATACCTTATTCAATAAATAGAAGTAATGAAAATTCTAATTACAGGAGCTACAGGCTTGGTTGGGAAACAATTGGTGAAACAGTTGTTATCTGAAGGGCATCAAATTAACTTTTTAACTACACGAAAAGAAGCTGTAGATTCTTTACCTAATTGCACGGGGTTTCATTGGGATTTAGAAAATTATATTATTGATGTAACTTGTATTAATGGAGTAGATAAAATTATTCATTTAGCGGGTGCAAGTGTCGCTAATCTGTGGACTAAAGATTATAAAAAGGAGATTATTGACAGCAGAGTAATTACTGCTCAATTGCTTTTTAAAACTTTAAAAGAGAACAACCATTCAGTAAGTCAATTTGTATCAGCTAGTGCAATTGGTATTTACCAACATTCATATGATGCAGTTTATAATGAAGAGAATACTGCTTTTTCAAGTGGTTTTTTAGGGGAAGTAGTGCAACAATGGGAGCTAGCAGCAGATGCTTTTTCCACATTAAACATAAATGTCACTAAAATAAGAATTGGTGTTGTTTTAGCTAAAAATGGAGGGGCTTTACAAAAAATGGCACAGCCAATATCGTTAGGTGTCGGCGCTCCTTTAGCTTCAGGAAAACAATACATGAGTTGGATCCATATTAAGGATTTAATACAGCTTTTTGCTTTTCTTCTTGAAAACAATAATGTTGGGGTTTTTAATGGGGTAGCACCAAATCCAGTAACTAATTCTGTAATTACAAAAGCAATAGCTAAGCAACTTAATAAACCTTTTTTTTTACCTAATGTGCCTAAAGTTTTATTACAATTATTATTAGGTGAAATGCATGAAATGGTTTGCGATAGTCAACAAGTATCGTCATTAAAAATTGAAGGTGCAGGATTTATTTTTCAATTTATAGCCTTAGAAAATGCGTTAAAGGATCTATTGTGAATCAGGGTTTCATCAATTCATTGTAAAACCAACTTTTATGGTTACTTGCCATCTTTCCACTGCACCATCTATAATAGAGCCTCTTGTTTCTACAACTTCAAACCATCTTAAGTTTTTAATAGAGCTTGATGCCCTTGATAGCGCATTTTTTACGGCATCATCACTAGATTTATCAGATGTACCAATGATTTCAATTTTTTTATAAATATGATCTTCCATAATAATAGATGTTTAATTAGTGCGTCTATATAAAATTACAAATAAAATCTCATTTATGTAAAAAAAACAATACGTTGATTTTTAGTTAGTTATGTGTTTATTGGGGCTTTAAAATTCTAATAGTTATTATTAAATGAAGTTAGACTAAGTTCATTTAGGGGTAGTTTTTATAAAACTTTATTTTTTTTGGTGACAAATTGGCATTTCACCAGAAATGGCAATACTTTTGCCTACTTAAAATTGTAACAAGAAAATTTATTCATTAGAAATGAGTACGGAAGATATACAAAAAGAAGAGGTTAAAGATCAAGTAGAAGATCAAAACACGGAAACTACTGAGGTAGAAGAGCAAAAAGAAGATGTTGTAGAATTATCTGTTGAAGAACAATTGACTGCTGACTTGGCAAGTGAAAAGGATAAGTTTTTACGTTTGTTTGCAGAATTTGAAAACTACAAAAGAAGAACTTCTAAGGAACGAGTTGAATTATTTAAAACAGCAAGTGCAGGTGTAATGCAAGCAATGCTACCAGTTTTAGATGATTTGGATAGAGCCTGGATTGAAATAGAAAAAAGTAAAGATGAAAATCTTATCAAAGGAATTGAACTGATTAGTACTAAGTTTAAAGCTACTTTAAAAGAAAAAGGGCTTGAAATTTTAGATGTAAGAAAAGGTGATGCCTTTAATGCAGATTTTCACGAAGCTATCACTCAAATTCCAGCACCTTCTGAAGATTTAAAAGGAAAGATTATTGACGTGATTGAAAATGGATACAAATTAGGAGAAAAAATAATTCGTTTCCCTAAAGTTGTTATCGGACAATAAGCGAAAAGTGTCATTCCCGTGAAAACGGGAATCTAAAAAGAATATTCCAATAACTTGGAATTACAAAAAGTATAAAATGGCTAAGAAAGATTATTACGACGTACTTGGGGTTTCAAAAGGAGCTACTGCACAAGAGATAAAAAAAGGTTATAGAAAAATGGCAGTTAAGTTTCATCCAGATAAAAACCCTGGTGATACTGCTTCAGAAGAAAGTTTTAAAGAAGCTGCAGAAGCATACGAAGTACTTAGTGACGATAATAAAAAAGCAAAATACGATCGTTATGGTCACGCTGCATTTGATGGTGCTGGCGGAGGCGGCGGAGGTGGCTTCGGTGGCGGAGGTATGAACATGGACGATATCTTTAGTCAGTTTGGCGACATCTTTGGAGGTGGCGGAGGTGGCTTCGGTGGCGGAGGTTCAAGACAACGAAGAGTAAAAGGAAGTAATTTACGTATTAGAGTATCACTTACTCTAGAGGAGATTGCTAATGGAGTTGAAAAGAAGATAAAGGTAAAGCGTAAAGTTCAGGCTTCAGGGACAACATATAAAACATGTACTACATGTAATGGTGCTGGGCAAGTAATGCGTGTTACCAATACAATATTGGGACGTATGCAAACTGCAGCTACTTGTAATACTTGTGGTGGAGCTGGTCAGCAAATTGACAAGAAAGCTGCTGGAACGGATGCACATGGTTTAGAAACATCTGAAGAAACAGTGTCAGTTAAAATACCTGCAGGGGTTGTTGATGGAATGCAACTGAAAGTATCTGGTAAAGGAAATGATGCTCCGGGTAATGGAGTAGCTGGTGATTTATTGGTGCTTATAGAGGAGCAAGATCACGCAGAATTAAAACGTGAAGGGGATAATTTACATTATGATTTGTATGTAAGTGTACCTGATGCGATTTTAGGAATATCTAAAGAAATTAATACTGTAACAGGTAAAGTTAGAATTAAATTAGATGCAGGAATTCAGTCTGGTAAAATATTACGTTTACGAGGTAAAGGAATCCCTAGTATTAACGGATATGGAAAAGGTGACTTACTAGTGCATGTTAATGTATGGACTCCACAGGAGTTAAACAAAGAGCAAAGAACGTTCTTTGAAAACATGCAAGACCATGAGCATTTTGTGCCTAATCCAAAAGAGAGTGACAAATCTTTCTTTGATAAAGTAAAAGATATGTTCTCTTAACAACATACATACTTAATATAAAAAACCTCGAAGTATCTTCGAGGTTTTTTATGGAATAACAATTGATGAAAAATAATGAAATATTTCTGTAACATAATTGTTATTTGAGATACTTACAGATAAACTAATTATTTATGAATAATCTTCTTGTAGCTGAAAATATCGTTAAAAAATACGGCGATTATACAGCACTTAATAATGTATCATTAACAGTTCCTAAAGGAAGTATATTTGGATTATTAGGGCCAAATGGAGCAGGTAAAACTTCTTTTATAAGAATCATCAATCAAATAACTATGCCAGATAGTGGTTTGGTAACTTTTGATGGAAAACCTTTAGAACAAAATCACGTTAAAGATATTGGGTATTTACCTGAAGAACGCGGTTTGTATAAATCAATGAAAGTTGGTGAACAAGCATTGTATTTGGCTCAATTAAAGGGCTTATCTAAAGCCGAAGCTAAAGAACGTTTGAAATACTGGTTTGATCGCTTAGAAATAGGTGATTGGTGGAATAAAAAAGTGCAAGAACTTTCTAAGGGAATGGCGCAAAAAATTCAGTTTGTAGTAACAGTATTACACCAACCAAAATTATTAATATTTGATGAGCCATTTAGTGGTTTTGACCCTATAAATGCGAACTTAATTAAGGATGAAATATTGAAATTGCGTGAAGATGGTGCAACAGTTATCTTTTCTACGCACCGTATGGAGTCTGTAGAGGAATTATGTGATCATATTGCTTTGATAGATAAGTCAAATAAAATATTGGACGGAAAGTTAATCGATATAAAAAAACAATTTAAATCAAATACGTTTGAAGTAGGAGTGGGTTCTGCAAACGAAAATGAGTTAAGAAGTCTATTAGATAATAAATTTAATATAACTCCTGCATCTTTTAAATCTATACATGATGATATGAAGGTGAAAATTCAAATTGACCCCTCAAGTACACCAAATGAATTGTTGTCATTTTTAACTAATCATGGGCAAGTAAATCACTTTACTGAGGTGATACCTTCAGCTAGTGATATTTTTATTCAATCTGTTCAAAACAATTAATTCTTCTAAAAATGAATCATTTACCACTTATAACTAAAAGAGAATACCTAAATAAGGTAAAAAACAAATCATTTATCATAATGACTTTTGTAAGTCCATTGATTATGGTTGGTTTGGGATTATTGATTGGCTTTTTGACCAACATTAATAAAAACAAAGAACGTATAATTGATATAGTTGACGAATCTGGTTTTGCAAATGAAATTTTTGCAGATACAACCTCTTCTACCAAATACCGTATTTTAAATAATATTGACTTAGCCCAAGCAAGAGTTGATGTTGAAGAGCAAGAGCACTATGGTTTACTATATATACCTAAGGTGGATAGTGTAAGTCAGTTAGAAAAGAATGTGAAATTTTATTCTAAAGATACTCCTTCGATAACACTAATAGCTGAATTAGAATCAAAAATAGAAAAGCAACTTACCGATATAAATTATAAAAATAAAGGCTTAGATATTGAGAAGATTAAAGAAGCAAGAATACGTATTGATATCAATCAAGAAAGTTACGCTGGAGAGAAAACTTCTAAGTTAAGTGGAGGTTTGAAACTTGGTTTTGGGATGGTTTCTGGGTACTTATTATTTATGTTTATCATAATCTATGGTAACATGATTATGCGTAGTATTATTGAGGAGAAAACAAGCAGGATAATAGAGGTGATTATATCATCAGTAAAACCGATGCAATTAATGTTAGGGAAAATATTTGGAACTTCATTAGCAGGAATTACTCAGTTTGTAATTTGGGTATTGTTGCTAACTATATTGTCATTAGTTCTGTCTACTGTTTTTGGTGTGAATATGTCAGAAATGCAAACTCCTCAACAGGAGATGGTGCAGGAAGCAATGAAGAATGGAGATATGCAAGAGAAAATAAGTTTGTTACTAAATGAAATATACAATTTACCATTAGCTAACTTAGTAATCATGTTTTTATTATTTTTTATTGGAGGATTTTTGTTATATGCATCATTATATGCGGCTATTGGTGCTGCTGTAGATAACGAAACGGATACACAACAATTTATGATGCCTATTATGGTGCCCTTAATACTAGCTGTATACGTAGGAGGATTTACTGTATTAGAGGATCCGCATGGAACTGTAGCGCAAGTATTTTCATTTATACCATTTACATCTCCTGTAGTAATGTTAATGCGTATACCTTTTGGAGTACCAATGTGGCAACAAATAGCATCTGTACTGTTATTATTCGCAACGTTTATAGGAACCGTTTGGTTTGCTGCTAAAATTTATAGAGTTGGTATATTAATGTATGGTAAAAAACCAAGTTATAAAGAAATATATAAGTGGTTAAAGTATTAGTTCTGAATTTATAATACGTCATTAAAAAATAAATTTGTTATAACTCATATTTGAGTATTGGGCAAAAAAAAATCTTTGATAATTTAAATTATCAAAGATTTTTACCCCAAAAAAACTTACTTATCTATAACTTCTTATAGACAGTGTAAATATATAATATATTGATATACTGTAAAATACCCAATATTGGGTATTTTTGGACAGAATTAAGGTTTTTCCCAGGTAAACTTGCGCTTTGTCTATTTTATCGATTTACTGACTACTTGATGAGTTTGTAGAAAAAGATTTTTTTTTATATAAAATATGTATCATATAAATGGAAAAAATTAAGGAGATATTAAATTACAGCTTTCAGTTAGGAGGTAAGATTCACGTTTCAGTAAAAACAATTTTAATTGTCACGGTTGTTTTTATTTTAACAGCTTACGCATTAAAATTATTTAGGAAATTAGTTACAAAAAAACTTCCTGAGCAAGATAAAGCAAAGTTTGGATCCGTTTTTTTATTTGCTCGATACTTTGTTTATTTAATAGTTATCCTATTTACATTTGACAACATAGGGGTAAACGTTTCCTCTCTTTTTGCCGCCTCAGCTGCATTATTAGTAGGTATTGGTTTTGCATTGCAAACCTTTTTTCAAGATATTATTTCGGGAATTATTATTTTGATTGACCAATCTGTCCATGTAGGTGATATTATTGAATTAGAAGGAAAAGTAGGACGTGTATCTGAAATAAAATTGCGTACCACTAGAGCCGTTACCATAGATAATAAAGTGTTAATTATTCCTAATCATAAATACTTAACTTCAAGTTTATATAACTGGACGGAAAATGGAGTGAAAACTCGTGAAAGTGTAACGGTAGGTGTGGCCTATGGTTCGGATTTAGAATTAGTAAAAAAACTATTACTTCAGGCGGCAACTACTCACTCAAAAGTATTAAAACATGCCAAGCCACTAGTGTTATTTACAAATTTTGCAGATAGTGCTTTAGAGTTTAAATTAATATTTACTCTGAGCAATAGTTTTGAAGCTGTTTTTGTTCAAAGTGATATTAGATTTGAAATAGATAGATTGTTTAGGGAGCATCAAATAAAAATACCTTTTCCGCAAAGAGAAGTGTATATAAATAAGTAAAAGAATTATAATATAGACCAAAAAAAAATCTTTGATAATTAAAATTATCAAAGATTTTTACCCCAAAAAAACTTACTTATCTATAAACTTCTTATAGATAGTGTAAATATATAACATATTGATACATTGTAAAATACCCAGTATTGGGTATTTTTTGTTTCAAGGAGTATTGCAACGAATAACATTGCGTTTTAACAATTTAAGTATTAATATTTTTGAAATAATTGATATTTAAGAAGAATTTTAGACTAAGAATGTAATTATAAAAAAAAAATCTCTGCCAGATAACTGACAGAGATTTTTTACCCCAAAAAAACTTACTTATCTATAACTTCTTATAGATAATGTAAATATATAACATATTGACATACTGTGAAATACCCATTGTTGGGTATTTTTGTTTTTAAAAATGGAATTTGTCTTAAAAAGATGTTTTTTATCGAGTTTATCAATTTCTTTAATATTGATATAGTAGTTTGCTTTATAGAATTGGATAATAATGTATCTTTAAATATTCAATCATTTTAAAATAATAGAATGTCAAAAATATTAGTAATTGAGGATGAAGCTGCAATTAGAAGAGTGCTCGTTAAAATTCTTTCAGAAGAAAGTAAATCATATCATGTAGAAGCTGCCGAGGATGGTTTAAAGGGAGTGGAAATGATTAAAAGTACTGATTATGATTTGGTTTTATGTGATATTAAAATGCCGAAAATGGATGGTATAGAGGTTCTTGAAGCTGTTAAAAAGATAAAGCCTGAAACGGCAATGGTGATGATATCTGGTCATGGTGATTTGGACACAGCGGTAAAAACTATGCGCATGGGTGCTTTTGATTATATTTCTAAACCACCAGATTTAAATCGATTATTAAACACTGTTCGGAATGCTTTAGATAATACGGAATTGGTTGTTGAAAATAAAAGATTAAAGAAAAAGGTTTCTAAAAAATATGAAATGATAGGCGAGAGTGCGTCTATTTCGAATATTAAAGAAATGGTTGATAAAGTTGCTCAAACTGATGCACGGGTGTTTATTACGGGACCAAATGGTACTGGAAAAGAATTAGTAGCGCACTGGATACATCAAAAGAGTCAGCGATCAAAGGGCCCCATGATTGAGGTCAATTGTGCTGCTATCCCTTCTGAATTGATAGAAAGCGAATTATTCGGTCATGTAAAAGGAGCATTTACTTCGGCAAATAAAGATAGAGCCGGGAAATTTGAAGCTGCAAACGGAGGAACAATCTTCTTAGATGAAATTGGTGACATGAGTCTTGCAGCCCAAGCTAAAGTATTACGTGCTTTACAAGAGAGTAAAGTACAACGTGTAGGTAGTGATAAAGATATTAAGGTAGATGTTAGAGTAGTTGCTGCCACTAATAAAGATTTGAAAAAAGAAATTGCTGAAGGAAACTTTAGAGAAGACTTATACCATCGTTTGGCAGTAATATTAATAAAAGTACCCGCATTAAATGATAGACGAGATGATATCCCGCTATTGGTACACCATTTTTCAGGTAAGATTGCAAGGGAGCAAGGAGTTGCAGAAAAAGAGTTTTCAAAAAAAGCAGTAAAATTATTGCAAGAATATGATTGGACTGGTAATATTCGTGAGTTGCGAAATGTAATTGAACGATTGATTATCCTCGGAGGAAAAGAGATATCAGAGCAAGATGTAAAATTGTTTGCTACTAAATAAACTAAAAAAGGCCAACTATAGTTGGCCTTTTTTAGTTTATTTTTTAACAGGTCTTTCTCTGTTTAAAGTGTCGTATTTTAAAAACCACATAGTAGAACCATCTGGCATTGTCCACTCATGATAAATATCAAAACCATATCTTCTGTATACAATCATATTTTTCCTGATTGATGTTTCAGTAAAAATAGGGAGTTGTTTATCATGTGCATCATTGTACACATCATCACGTAATTCAGCCATAGAAAATGAAGGAGCGTCTAAACCTTGGTAGTTAGGATTTACACCAGTAAACTCCCAATACATATACGGATCATTTTTTGGGCGTTGATTTTGAATATATTTTTGACGTTTAGAAATAGCCAAGGCTTTCTTGATTCCTGAAACCCCAAAAGCAAATTTCAAATCATTTATAAAATCACCAAAAGTTTTCTTATTGTTTTTTGGATCAATAATGTACGCAACACCAACCCCTTCTTTATTACTCGAAAGGTAAAGGCCATTTTTCTTTACTGCATTATGATATACATAAGCACCTAATTTTTTATAACGAGCTTCACGTTTGCTATCTTGTTTTACAAGTTGATCCCCTGCAGGAATAGCTTTAAATGCCTCTGTAATAATGTTTATAGTTTTCTCTGACATCAATCTTAATTTTAAAACGGTAAGATATTAAATTTTAATATATTTATAGGATTAAGTATATTAGAATAAACATAATTATTTATAAATTTATTGCCACCAGTGGGTTTAATACTACGAGGTTCGCTTCGCTAGTAAAGTAATAGCGTTAATTCATTCCTTGTGGGCTTTCTTCGAGGAAATTGACTTTAATTAATTTCAATATAAAAAGTATTGGGTATATACATATGAAAGATATAAACATAGAAAAGTATAAGGTTACTTCAACAATTAATTTATCTAATTATGAAACGAATGTTAGGTTAGATACCGATGATGAAGAGGTAAAAGATGAGCTTAAAAAAATACGAAGGAAACTAGGTAAACTGCAAGACACCTTGTATGCACATGGAAAATACAGTGTGTTAATTTGTTTGCAAGGAATGGATACAGCTGGAAAGGATAGTTTGATACGTGAAGTCTTCAAAGATTTTAATACCCGAGGAATTGTAGTTCACAGTTTTAAAGTACCTACTTCGTTAGAGCTTGGGCATGATTATTTATGGCGTCATTATATTGCGCTTCCAGCTCGTGGAAAATTTTCGGTTTTTAACAGAACACATTATGAAAACGTATTGGTAACTCGAGTTCATCCAGCATATATTTTAAGTGAAAATTTACCTGATGTAAAATCAATAACGGACATTAATGAAGATTTCTGGGAAAAACGTTTTGAGCAAATAAGGAATTTTGAAAAGCATCTTTCTGAAAACGGAACTATAATCTTTAAATTTTTCTTAAACTTAAGTAAGTCCGAACAAAAAAATCGGTTATTGCGTCGTATTGAATTGAAAGAGAAGAATTGGAAATTTTCTCCAGGAGATTTAAAAGAGCGGAAATTATGGAATAATTATCAGGAATGTTATCAAGATGCTATTAATAGAACATCAACAGAAAAAGCTCCATGGTATATCATTCCTGCAGATCATAAGCCTTCAGCTAGATATATAGTAGCTAAAACAATTTATGATAGCTTAAAGCAATTTAATGATATTGAAGAACCTGAATTAAGTGCTAAGATTAAAGCCAATTTAGCCCAGTATAAAAAAGAATTAAACGAAGAATGAAAAACAATATACTAATAATCGCATTATTTTTTAGTCTAGGGATTTTTGCACAATCAGATGATGCACAAATGTTAAAAAACATTTATGATACTTCATTACTCAATGGTAAGTCATATGATTGGTTAAATCATTTATCAAATCAAATTGGAGGAAGGTTATCGGGGTCTTACAATGCTGAAAAAGCAGTTAAGTATACAAAGGAACAACTAAATGAGTTGGGACTTGATAAAGTTTGGTTACAACCTGTAATGGTTCCTAAATGGATTAGAGGGGCAAAAGAATATGCCTATGTTCAAACAGCTCCAGGAAAATCTACGACAGTTCCAATTTGTGCTTTAGGAGGTTCCGTATCTACTCCATTAGGAGGGTTAAAAGCAAGGCTTGTTGAAGTGAAAAGCTTTGAAGAATTAGAGCAGTTGGGAAAAGAAAAAATAGCAGGTAAAATAGTATTTTATAACAAACCAATGCAATCAGAATTATTAAATACTTTTCAAGCCTATGGTGGTTGTGTGAACCAGCGTTACAAAGGTGCTGAAAAAGCAATTGAATATGGAGCAGTAGGAGTTTTGGTGCGTTCAATGAATTTGCGTTTGGATGATTATCCTCATGCAGGGTCTATGACGTATGGTGATGTGTTTGTTTCAAAACGGATTCCCGCAGCTGCAATTAGTACCAATGGAGCCGAATTGCTAAGTACAATGTTACAATTGGATCCTAATATTGAGTTTTATTTCGCACAACATTGTAAACAGTTAAAGGATGTGCAATCTTATAATGTTATTGGTGAAATTACAGGGAGTACATATCCTAATAAAATAATGGTTGTAGGGGGGCATTTAGATTCTTGGGATTTAGGAGATGGCGCTCATGACGATGGTGCGGGTGTAGTACAATCAATGGAAGTGTTACGTTTATTAAAACAAACTGGATATAAACCAAAACATACAGTTCGGGTAGTATTGTTTATGAATGAAGAGAATGGTTTGCGTGGAGGAAAAAAATATGCAAAAGTGGCAGCCGAAAAATTCGAAAACCATGTGTTTGCTTTGGAAAGTGATTCGGGTGGCTTTACTCCAAGAGGTTTTTCTTTTGATTGTTCTAATGAAAATTTTGATAAAGTACTTTCATGGAAAACCTTATTTAAACCTTACTTAATACATTATTTTGAAAAGGGTGGAAGCGGTGCAGATATTGGTCCGTTAAAAGGAGATAATGTGTTGTGTGGTTTACGACCAGATTCGCAACGTTATTTCGATCATCATCACGCAGCTAATGATACTTTTGAACATGTAAATAAAAGAGAGTTGGAGCTAGGTGCTGCAACGATGACTTCATTGGTTTATTTGTTTGATAAATATGAAGTAATTCAGAATATGAAAATTAAAAAATAGGATGTTAAACTATTCCACATATGTACATTCGAATAGTTCAGAATGGGTAACATTTATTCATGGAGCAGGGGGTAGTTCTTCTATTTGGTATAAACAAATACGTTCATTTAAAAAACATTTTAATGTATTGGTATTGGATTTAAGAGGGCATGGAAATAGTAATCCAGTTTTAAAAGATGCATTGAATTCAAAATATACATTTGATATAATTACAGCTGATATTATTGAGCTTCTGGATTATTTGAAAATTTATAAGTCACATTTTATTGGTATTTCTTTAGGAACGATTTTAATACGAGATTTAGCAGAAAAACAGCCTGAAAGAGTACTTAGTATGATTTTGGGAGGAGCAATTATGAAACTAAATTTCAGGTCACAAATATTGATTAAATTAGGGGTTGTATTTAAGTCAGTAATGCCTTATATGATATTGTATAAGCTTTTTGCTTTTATAATAATGCCAAGGAAAAATCATGAAAATTCAAGGTCATTATTTGTGCGTGAAGCGAAAAAAATGAATCAGAAAGAATTTATTAGATGGTTTAAACTTACGTCAGAGATAAATCCTTTATTGCGTTTTTTTAGAGCCAAGGATATAAAAATCCCTACGTTATATGTCATGGGAGATGAAGATTATTTGTTTTTACCTGTTATTAAAAAAATAGTACCTGCTCATACGTATACAAAATTATGTGTAGTTAAAAACTGTGGACATGTAGTAAATGTTCAGCAACCGATTGTGTTTAATGAAAAGGCTATAAAATTTATTAATGATTGTCTTTTTCATGAAGATAATGATTTTTAAAAGTCAATAACTTACATTTGTAATCTCAAACAAATCACATTGACACTTACCACTTATACTAAAGAATTTCGCTACAATTTAAAACTTGCTTATCCAGTTATATTGGGTATGGTAGGGCATACGATGGTGGGATTGATTGATGATATTATGGTAGGAAAAATTGGTACAACCGAGCTTGCTGCAGTTTCATTAGGGAATAGTTTTTTATTTATTGCTATGTCCTTGGGAATAGGGTTTTCAACGGCAATCACTCCTTTAGTAGCTGAAGCCGATGGGGAAGGTAATATAGCAAAAGGAAAGGCAGCTTTCAAACATGGATTATTTTTGTGTACTGTTTTGGGTACAGTATTATTTGGGTCGATATTGTTTTCTAAGCCATTAATGTATCATATGAAGCAGCCAGCTGAAGTGGTAGCTTTAGCAATTCCCTATTTAGAAATAGTAGCATTCTCATTAATACCAATGATTATGTTTCAAGCATTCAAACAGTTTTCTGATGGATTATCACAAACAAAATATGCTATGTGGGCAACCTTATTAGCAAATGTGATAAATGTTGTCTTGAATTATTTATTGATTTATGGAAAATTCGGATTTCCTGAATTAGGAATTGTAGGAGCTGCAATAGGAACATTGATTTCAAGAGTAGTAATGTTATTGTTTATTTGGGTGTTATTAAAATCAAGAGAAAAGTTTAAGCCATATATAACAAACCTAAACTTCTTGGTAATTAAAAAATCAGTAATAAAAAAGATACTTTCTTTGGGAGTACCATCAGCTTTACAAATGTTTTTTGAAGTAGCAATTTTTACTGCAGGAATATGGTTGTCAGGAGTGTTAGGAAGTAATGCTCAGGCAGCAAATCAAATAGCGTTAAAACTATCGTCATTGACCTTTATGGTGGGAATGGGGTTAAGTGTTGCTGCAACAATTAGAGTCGGAAATCAAAAAGGATTGCAAAACTTTAAGGAGTTGAGACGCGTGGCTTTTTCCGTGTTTTTATTAACCTTTTTTGTTGAAGTTGTTTTCGCAGGGATTTTTGTCGCTTTTTATAATATTTTCCCTGACTTATTTGTAAACTATAATAACATATCCGATTTAGGTAATACTATGGAAGTAGTAAAAATAGCTTCCACATTATTATTGATAGCAGCAGTTTTTCAAATATCTGATGGAATACAAGTAGTTGTATTAGGAGCGTTACGTGGTTTGCAAGATGTGAAAATACCAACGATATTGATATTTATTTCGTATTGGGTAGTTGGATTTCCAATAAGTTATTATCTAGGATTACATACGGATTACAAAAGTTCAGGAATTTGGTTGGGGTTATTAGCTGGTTTGACGGTTTCCTCAATACTATTATTCCTGAGATTTAATTATATTACTAAAAAATTAATCAAGATTTAAAAGATATTATGGAGTTACCAAAGTTTATTTTAGGAGATAATTCTGAATTCCCAAACGCTATTTTTATTATTCATACAGTTTTTCCAAGATTCATCATCAATTTAGAGAATGATGAAATTGAATGGTTAGAAGATTTTGATAAAAGTGAAGAAGAAGAATTACTTGATGAGGCTGAAATTTGTATTAAAGAAGCTACAGAATTTTATGATAAAGAAATAGCATTATACGAAGAATAATGGAAGAGTTAATACAATTAGATCGTCAAGTATTCTTGTATTTAAATAATTTAGGAACCACCACTTGGGATGGCTTCTGGATGTTTATTACTGGTAAATGGAATTCTATTCCATTGTATGCTCTTTTGATGTACCTATTGTATAAAAAACTAGGGGTAAAAGCTACTCTAATAACTGTTTTTGTTGTTGGGTTAATGATTGCTGGTACCGATCAATTAGCGAATCTTTTTAAAAAGGTCTTGTTTTTACGACCACGACCATGTCATGATGAGGTTATTTATGAGGCTATGCGTTTAGTAAAGTCATATTGTGGAGGTAAATACGGTTATTTTTCTGCACATGCAGCTAGTTCAATGGCGTTAGCAGTGTTTTTAGGAAAAATATTAAAACCTCATTTTATATACCTGGGAACGTTATTATTAGTTTGGGCAGTATTAGTTGGTTACAGCAGAATTTATATTGGAGTTCATTATCCTGGTGATGTGCTTACAGGAATGTTTTTTGGAGTATTAATTGCTTTGTTGCTATATAAATTACAACAATATTTAATCTATCGATTTTTAAAATAGTTTAGTTGTAATACGTTTTAAATATAGCAAGTAATACCTCAGGTGGGATATTGTTGTTAGGATATTCATGCATCGTTTCCAATGTTTTGTCAATGGCTTGAATGTTAAGTCCCATCTTTAAGCCTAATTGATGTATTTTCTCCAGTTCTTTAGGTTTTATTTCACGATCTACATTCATGAGTAGTATTAACCTGTGAAATTGAACAATTCGTTCGCTTTCTGATTGCAAATTAATATGCGGAACAGGGTTTTGTAATAAATCATCAAATTCAGTTTTACTTACACCAATTTGATTGGCAATAATAACTAAAAAATCATATTCAACATTTTTTAATTCTTTTCCTGTTCTTGCAAAAGCAATTAACTGACTTAAGGAACTTAATTTTTCTTCACTACTCATTTATGGGGGGGGTGAGATTTAAGACCGAATATAATAAAAAAAGCTCAAACAATATGTTTGAGCTTTTTTATAGTTCCTTATAATTTTTCAATAAGGTATATGTTGTTTTATTAATCCTAATAAAAGGTTTAAGCTAAAACAGCTTTTACTTTATCAGCAGCTTCTTTAAAAGCAGTAGCTGATTGTAAGTCTAAACCAGAATCTTCAATTAATTTTTTAGCGATATCAGCATTTGTTCCTTGTAAACGTACAATTAATGGTACGTTCATAGCGTCTCCCATATTCTTGAAAGCAGCAATAATACCTTCAGCAACACGATCACAACGAACGATTCCTCCAAAAATATTTACTAAAATAGCTTTTACATTAGGGTCTTTTAAAATAATTCTGAAACCAGCTTCAACACGTTCAGCATCTGCAGTACCTCCAACATCTAAAAAGTTTGCTGGTTCACCACCTGACATTTTAATTAAATCCATAGTTGCCATTGCTAAACCAGCTCCGTTAACCATACATCCAACATTACCATCTAAATCAACATAGTTTAAACCTAAAGCACCTGCTTCAACTTCAATTGCGTTTTCTTCTCTAGTATCACGCATTGCTAAATAATCTTTACGTCTGTAAAGAGCATTATCGTCAATAGTAACCTTTGCATCAACAGCCATGATTAAATCATCAGATGTTTTTAACACAGGGTTAATTTCAAACATAGAAGAATCAGATTCAACATATGCTTTATATAAAGCAGCAACAAATTTTGTCATTTCTTTATGTGCTTTTCCTGATAAGCCTAAGTTAAAAGCAATTTTACGTGCTTGGAAAGGTATTAATCCTGTAGTAGGATCTATTTCTTCAGTAAAAATTAAGTGTGGAGTATTTTCTGCAACAGTTTCAATATCCATACCACCTTCAGTAGAATACATAACCATGTTTCTTCCAGTAGCTCTGTTTAGTAACACAGATACGTAAAATTCACTTGTTTCACTTTCACCTGGATAATATACATCTTCAGCAACTAATACTTGGTGTACTCTTTTCCCTTCTGCAGAAGTTTGAGGAGTAACTAAGTCCATTCCTATAATTTGTCCAGCTATTTCTTTAACCTGGTCTAAGTTTTTAGCCAACTTAACTCCACCACCTTTTCCACGACCACCTGCGTGAACTTGTGCTTTAATTACGTGCCAACCTGTACCGGTTTCTTCAGTTAATTTTTTAGCTGCTTCTACAGCTTCATCAGCAGTTTGTACTACAACTCCTCTTTGGATTCTAACACCAAAACTGCTTAATATTTCTTTACCTTGATATTCGTGTAAATTCATAATGTACTTGTTATCTTTTTAAAGCTACGCAAATGTAAAAATATCAGCGTAATAAATCCCTTTTAATTCATTTTATTTTTATTCAAAAATAGTTGTTTGTAAATTAATATAACAAAATGTTGTAAATATATTTAATTTGTTTGTTTTTTAGTTTTAGATATAAATATATGATAGGTTTGTCCTTAATAATAATTTAAAATGTAATAATGGAAACAAGAGATTTATTAGCGATTGCGGAGGAGTTTGGTACTCCAGTTTATGTGTATGATGCAGAAAAAATTAAAAATCAATACAAAAAACTTACTTCTGCGTTTAAAGGGGTTAAGCAATTAAAAATTAATTATGCTGTAAAGGCATTGTCAAACATCTCTGTGTTAAAACTTTTTAAACAGTTAAATTCGGGTTTAGATACTGTTTCCATACAAGAGGTGCAGTTAGGTTTGGCAGCTGGTTTTCAGGCTGAAGATATTATATATACACCAAATGGAGTTTCGTTATTAGAAATTGAGGAGGTTGCAGCTTTAGGTTGTCAGATTAACATTGATAATTTATCCATACTGGAACAATTTGGGGCAAAACATCCTGGAGTTCCAGTTTGTATTCGTATCAATCCTCATGTTATGGCAGGAGGGAATGCAAACATTTCTGTAGGACATATCGATTCTAAATTTGGAATATCCATACATCAAATACCACATGTTTTACGAATTGTAGAGAATACAAATATGAATATTAATGGGATTCATATGCATACAGGATCTGACATATTGGATATTGATGTGTTTTTGTATGCGTCAGAGATTTTGTTTAGAACTGCATTGCAATTTTCTGATTTGGAATTTATTGATTTTGGAAGTGGTTTTAAAGTACCATATAAAGAAAATGATATAGAAACAAATATTGATGAATTGGGAAAAAAGTTAACCAAGCGTTTCAATGCTTTTGAAAAGGAATATGGTAAACCGTTGACTTTGGCTTTTGAACCAGGTAAATTTTTAGTAAGTGAAGCAGGGAACTTTTTAGTACATGTTAATGTGGTAAAGCAAACTACATCAACGGTATTTGCAAGTGTGGATTCAGGGTTTAATCATTTAATCCGTCCAATGCTGTATAACTCACATCATGATATTGTAAACATATCTAATAGCAGTGGAAGGGAACGCTTTTATACAGTAGTAGGGTATATTTGTGAAACGGATACATTTGCAACAAACCGCCGCATAGCAGAAATATCAGAGGGCGATGTATTGTGTTTTAAAAACGCAGGCGCATATTGCTTTTCAATGACTTCAAATTATAATTCACGATATCGACCTGCTGAAGTATTGTGGTATAATGATAAAGCACACTTGATCCGTAAACGCGAAACCATTGAAGATTTATTACAGCATCAAATAATTATAGATTTAAAACAAGAAGTTGCCGTAGAAAATTAAATTAAATCAATAGGAACCTCAATGAAAATTTTGGTTCCTTTGTTTTTCTCAGATGTTATTTTTATAACTCCCCCAACACTATCAATACGTGCTATTATTTGACTTAAACCAATACCAGATTCGGGATTAATTTTTGAAGTGTCAAAACCTATCCCATTATCTGTTATTTCAATAATTAAGTCATTTCCCTTTAGTTTTAAGCTTATGGTAGCTTTTGTAGCTTTACTGTGTTTGATAATGTTATTTATACATTCTTCAGTAATATTATGCATTTTAATCTCACAGTCTTGACTGAAACGAGGTATTTTCTCCTCAGTTTCTAATTCAAATTGCAATTCTTGATTACTGTATTTTTCACATATATCAAAGAGCGCATGTTCTAAACCAAATTTTAATAATATTGCAGAAATTAATTTATGCGATAAATCACGAACTTTTTCTGAAGCTTCACCTATAATACGTTGCGATTTCTCTAATTCATCTATTGGGCTGGCGCTTTTTTTCTTAACTACCTGTAAATGCATATTTGCAGAAGATAGTAAGGCACTTACACTGTCATGAAGTGTTTGTGCAATATATTTCCGCTCTTTCAATCTTCCCTCTAAAGTTGCATTAAGGACTTTGTTTTGATTCTGTTCTTTTAGTTTTTGAAGCTCATGTTGCT
>Ga0209395_1002363_pt1 | contig 24806 bp, 9 predicted proteins | sample GOMGulsemesocosm_3_FD_184635 | JGI IMG/M metagenome (GOLD analysis project Ga0209395, IMG submission 184635) | Methane-oxidizing microbial communities from mesocosms in the Gulf of Mexico - GOM9D Gulf of Mexico (SPAdes) (version 2) | ecosystem: Environmental > Aquatic > Marine > Cold seeps... | reverse complement strand
GTAGGGAAAAAGGAACAATAACAGTAAAATTAAGTCCTTCAATGGACATTACAAATCAGTTATATCTTGCAGATGATGGTATTGGCTATAAAAAAGAAGAATCGTCAACAGGGCTAGGGTCAAAACTTATACAATCGTTTACACGACAACTTAATGGTACAATCGAAAAAATATCAGATAACGGAACAACCTTTAAATTAACTTTTGAGAATATCATTTCTTAAGTGTTTGCAAGTAGTTTTTAATGAGCTTTTTATAGGTGTTATTTAAAATATTGATTAAATTTATATTTCCCTTTTTTCTTTAAAAGTCTGCGATCAATACTAAATGAATATTTAGTGTTTCATTATTAGCTAAAGGTTATGAAAAAAAAATGCTCACATTACTTTTTTAAGTACTTCCTATTAGTAAGTATGTTATTTATTGCAAACAAATCCATTGGGCAAACTTATGCTGATAAGAATTATTATTTAATAGATAGTTTAAACTATGAAGTACTAGTTGACAATGAAAAAGCACTAATAGACCCTTCCTTAAAAGTATTTCATAATACGACTAAAGACTCCATAAAATTAAAAGTTATAAACACGATTGTTGAAAATTCATGGGATGATAATGTATGGCATAAATACAACCAATGGATGTATGACTTTACAAGGCAGAAATTAAGTAAGTTATTCCCAATAAAAAAAAGCACAAACTTAAACTCAAAAGAAAAAATGCTATTAAAATATTATTCAAATTCGTTGAATAATATTGGAGTAATATACGATGGTCAAGGAAAGTTACAATTAGCATTGGAATATTATTACAAAAGCTTAAACTTGAGAGAGTTCATAAAAGATAGCTTTGGCTTAGCGGAATCATATAATAATATTGGTGATATATATGCCACGCAAAATGATTTAAAAAAAGCAATAGAGTTTACAGAAAAATCAATAGTAGTTTCAAAATTAATTGGGAGTGAATATCATGGTCTATTTTTGATCAATCTTGGGATTTTGTATAGTAGTCAGGGTGATAAGGAGAAAGAAATGTTTTACTATAAGGAAAGTTTGGAAGCATACAAAAAACTTAACAATACAGTAGGTGTCGCAAACTCATTGAGCTTAATAGGGGAGGTTTATGAATCTCAAGGTGAATTAACTAAAAGCTTAACCTATTTATTAGAAAGCCTTATCGTTTTGGAAGAGAATGATTATCAATTCGGTATTATAAGAACATTAACAGATGTTTCCCGGGTTTATTTAAAAAAAGGAGCAATAGCTAAAGCTACGAATTATGGAGAACGAGCAATAAAATTAGCAATACAAAAAGGAGATCCACAGGTTATTTCAATAACGTCTAAAGTGCTCTCAACTATTTATCAAAAAGGAAATAATTGGAAAAAAGCATTTGAAATGGAAACACTTCATTTTGAAATGCGAGATAGTATTCAAAATACGGAAATAGAAACTAGTTTAATTAAACAGGCATCTGAATATGAACTCGACAAAAAACAACAAAGGATTGCATTATTATCAATAAAAAATGAAGTGCAAGAGTTAAAATTAAATAGAAATAAGATTTTAATTGCCTTATTTTCAGTTGGATTTGGTTTAGCGTTAATCCTTGTGGTGGTTGTTTTCAAAGGGTATAAAAAAAATAAGGTAATCAATAAAATGATCAGCAAAAAAAGTGAAGAGAGAAAAATAATGCTTCAAGAAATTCACCATCGAGTAAAAAATAATCTTCAGGTGGTAAATAGTTTATTGCGAATGCAATCAAAAAAATCATCCGATAAAGAAGTTATTGATGCTTTTAAACAAACACAAAGTAGGGTGTTGTCAATGGCCAAATTACATGAAAAGATGTACCAATCGGGTGATTTAAAACGCTTAAATGCTAAAGAACACATTACCATGCTTGTTGAGGAAATAGTAAAAAACTATACCATTGAAAAAGAGATAGTACTCAATTTGGACATAGCCGAACTTTTTATTGATGCGCAAACCATGATGCCCTTAAGTTTGATTATTAATGAAATTATAACCAATTCCTTAAAATATGCTTTTGAAGGTAGGGAAAAAGGAACAATAACAGTAAAATTAAGTCCTTCAATGGACATTACAAATCAGTTATATCTTGCAGATGATGGTATTGGCTATAAAAAAGAAGAATCGTCAACAGGGCTAGGGTCAAAACTTATACAATCGTTTACACGACAACTTAATGGTAATATAGAAAAAATATCAGATAACGGAACAGCCTTTAAGTTAACCTTTGAGAATGTTATTTCTTAAATAGTTATAACTAAGTATGAATAAGGTTTTTATAGGTATTTATCAAAATATTGATTAAATTTATATTTACCTCCTTTCTTTAAAAACCTACGATCAACACTAAGTGAATATTTAGTGTTTCATTGAAAGCTAAAGGTTATGAAAAAGAAACACACACATTACTTTTTTAAATACTACCTATTAGTAAGTATGCTATTTATTGCAAACAAATCCATTGGGCAAACTTATGCTGATAAGAATTATTATTTAATAGATAGTTTAAACTATGAAGTGCTAGTTGACAGTGAAAAAAAGCTTATAAAATCTTCATTAAAAGCATATCACAACACTACACAAGACTCCTTGAAATTAAAGGCTATAAATAGAATAATTGAAGATTCTTGGAATGATAATGTATGGCATAAATACAACCGTTGGATGTATAATTTTACCAAACAGGAATTAGGTGAAGTGCTCCCAATAACTATCAATACAAGTTTAAACTCAAAAGAAAAAATACTATTAAAATATTATTCAAACTCATTAAATAATATTGGGGTTATTCATAATTCCGAGGGTAAATTGTCTTCAGGCTTAGCATATTATTATAAAAGTTTAAACTTACGAGAGCGTATAAAAGATAGCCTTGGTTTGGCGGAATCATATAATAATATAGGTAATTCTTATGCTGTACAAAATGACATAAAAAAAGCCTTAGAATTTACAGAAAAATCCAGAATTGTTTCAAAATTAATTGGTAGTGTTAATAATGGCCTTTTTTTAAGTAACCTAGGGCTTTTGTACAGTAGGCAAGGTGATAATGTGAAAGCAATGTTTTATTATAATGAAAGTTTGGAGGTATACAAAAAACTTAATAATACTGTTGGTGTTGCAAACTCACTGGGTCTAATAGGAGGGGCTTATGAAGCTCAAGGTGAATTGGCTAAAAGTTTAACATATTTATTAGAATGCCTTGTAGTTTTAGAAGAGAATGATTATCAATTCGGTATTACAAGAACATTAACAGATATTTCTCGTGTTTATTTAAAAAAAGGAGCAATAGTTAAAGCCAAAGTATATGGAGAAAGAGCAGTAGAATTAGCAATAACTAATGGTGATCCTATACAAATTTCATACACATCTAGAGTAGTATCAACTATTTATCAAAAAGAGAATAATTGGCGAAAAGCATTTGAAATGGAGAAACTTCATTTTAGAATGCAAGATAGTATTCAAAATACTGAAATTGAAGCTAGTTTAATTAAACAAGCGTCTGAATATGAGCTCGATAAAAAGCAACAAGAAATTGAGTTGCTATCAACTAAAAATGAATTACAAGAGTTAAAGCTTAAAAGGAATAAAACGTCAATAGTATTAGTGTCTGTAGGCCTTTTGTTAGCATTGATATTAGCTTTTGTAGCGTATAAGGGCTATAAAAAGAAATTATATATCAACAAGCTTTTGGAACGCCAAAAAGAAGAGATAAGTAGAAAAAATGAAGATAAAAAAATTATGCTTCAGGAAATTCATCATCGCGTAAAAAATAATTTACAGGTAGTAAATAGTTTATTGCGAATGCAATCAAAAAAATCATCCGACAAAGATGTTATTAATGCTTTTAAACAAACCCAGGGTAGGGTGCTATCGATGGCTAAATTACATGAAAAAATGTATCAATCTGGCGATTTAAAACGGTTAAATGCAAAAAAACATATTACAATGCTTGTTGAAGAAATTGTAAAAAATTATAATGTTGAAAAGAGGATTGAATTAGATTTAGATATTGATACTATTTTTATTGATGCACAAACCATGATGCCACTTAGTTTAATTATAAATGAAATTATAACCAATTCATTAAAATACGCTTTTGAAGGTAGAGAGAAGGGTACAATAACAGTAAAACTTAATCCAATAGCAACGGATACAAATGAGCTATATATAGCTGATGATGGCGTAGGATTTGCTTTGGGAAAAGCACCTATAGGGCTAGGGTCAAAACTTATACAATCGTTTACACGACAACTTAATGGTAGTTTAGAAAAAATATCTGATAACGGAACAGTCTTTAAATTGATTTTTGAGAATGCTATTTCTTAAATTATTATAACTATATAAATATGAGGCTTTTGTGTTTGATTTGTAGGTATTCATTAAAATATTGATTAAATTTATGTACACAGCTTTTTCCAAACGAAAGCTCGTGAAAAACACCTCATTTCTTTACAACTACCTACCATAGATATTAAATTAGTAGTTAATATCTCATTGTTAGCTATTGGTTATGAAAAAGAAATATTCACATCGTTTTTATAAATACTTGCTACTAGCAAGTATGTTTCTCTTTGTAATAAAATCTAGTGGACAAAATTTCGCTGATGAAAGTTATTATTTAGTTGATAGTTTAAACTTAGAAAAATTATCCTTAAAGGAACAAAAGTTAATCAATACGTCTCTTGATTTATTCCACAATGCTAAACATGATACGCTAAAAATAAAAGCAATAAATATAATTGTCGAAGAATCATGGGACGATACGGTATGGCCACGATACAATAAATGGCTATACAATTATATTCAAGAAAAATTAGCGCTATATAGCTCTAAAAACAATAAGGATCCAGTAATAGAAAGCTTGACAAAATCTTTAGGAGAAGCCTTAAATAATAAGGGGGTTTTCTATAGTAATGAAGGGAACTATGAAAAGGCAATGGAGCATTATAGTAAGAGTTTGAAAATAATGGAAGCTGCTGACTATAAAAAAGAAATAGCAGTTGCTTTAAACAATATTGGGTATATACACTTAACGCAGGGTAAAGCTGTTAAAGCTTTAGAATTTTACCTGAATAGTTTAAGAATTAAAAAAGAAATTCATGATGAAAAGGGTATTGCTAATTCATTAAACAATATTGCTCAAATTTATTATGATCATGGAGAGATTACTAAGGCTTTAGAATATAATATTGAAAGCCTAAAGATAAAAGAAAGGTTAAAAGATAATAGAGGAGTGTCTGCTTCATTAAATAACATTGCGGTAATATATTTAGCTCTGGAAGATAGGAATAAAGCCCTCGAATATAACCTTAAAAGCCTTGAATTAAATAAGGTTATAGGTGATAAAAAAATGATCGTTGTAATATTAAGTAACATCGGTCTTATTTATACTGGGGATGGGGATTTTCAAAAAGGATTGGAGTATTATAATAAGGCACTGACAATAAGCGAAAGTGTTTCCGATAAGCATGGACTTATTTATTCCTTAAAAAACATAGGGATAGCATACAGTAGAAAAGGAGAATACGAAAAAGCATTGACTTATTTTAAAAAGAGTTTAACTATCAGTGAAAAAATTGGTGATAAAAAGGAAATAGCTAGTCTATTCCATCAGATGGCTAATGTTTATTTAAAACAAAATAAGGTCGCTAGCGCAAAAATTAGCGCAAAAAAAAGTATGGTTTTAGCTAAAGAATTAGGATATCCATTAAGAATAAGGGATGCTTCCGAAGTATTAAAAGTTATTTATCAAATAGAAAAAAACTGGAAAGAAGCTTTTAATATGCAAGAGGTGTTTATTACCATGCGGGATAGTTTAAACAATGAGAAAACTGAAAAGAGTGCCATTCGGCAGCAAGCGAAATACGATTTAGAAAAAAAAGAACTAGAGCTTAGTAAAAGTGAACAAGAGGTGGAATTATTGTCTTCACAAAATGAAATTCAAGAATTAAGACTTAATAGAAATAGGATTTTAATAGTGTTGTTTTCTACAGCATTTGCATTAGTCTCAATATTAATTCTGTTGGTTTTTAGAGGTAATAAAAAGAAAAAAGTAATATACAAATTACTCAAAAAACAAAAAGAAGATATAACCAAAAAAAATGAAGAGAAAAAAGTATTGTTGAAAGAGATTCATCACCGGGTAAAAAATAATTTACAGGTGGTAAATAGTTTATTGAATTTTCAGTCTAGAGAAATAGAAGATGAAAAAATTCTAGGGATGTTTGAAAAAGCACAAAAAAGAGTGTTGTCAATGGCAATGCTTCACGAAAAATTATACCGTTCTGACGATTTGAAGAATATTAATATTAAGGATCACTTTACTGTTTTAATAGAAGATCTTATTAAAAATTACGCGGTAAATAAAAAAATAATTCTTGAAATTGAAATTGATGATATTACTAATATAGGTATTGAAACTTTGACTTCATTAGGATTAATTATTAGTGAGTTAATTACCAATAGCCTAAAACATGCCTTTAAAAACACCAATCAAGGAACAATTATAGTTTCACTTAAACAAGTAAATACCAAATACGAGTTAATTATTGGGGACGATGGTGTTGGGTTTGTACCTAAAAAGGAATCAGGAGGATTAGGAACTAAACTAACTCAAATATTTACAAAACAACTGGGTGGAAATATTGTAAAACTAAATCAACCAGGTACGGTGTTTAAAATTGAATTTGAAAAATTATTGCGATAGCGATGAATAGGGAATGGACATATCGTATTAAAGAATACTTGCTGTTAGCAAGTGTACTTTTGAGTGTTAATTTTTCAAATGCGCAATATGATAATATTAGTTTTACAAATCTTTCTTCAGAAGATGGCTTGTCACAAAACACCATATATAAAATATTTCAGGATTCTGATGGATTCTTTTGGTTTGGTACTGGTGATGGATTAAATAAGTATGATGGATTTACTTTTAAATTATTTGATGAAGATTTCGAGAATACATCTAATTTAATTAATAAAGGAATAAAATTTATTGATGAAGATACAAAGGGGAACCTTTGGTATGGTTCAAGTAGTGGTCTTAATAAGTTTAATAGGAAAACGAATAAGATTACAACGTATATGTTAAGTGCGAAAGACACCATGTTTAAGGGGGGGGCTATTGAAGTATTCTTTATTGATAGCAAAGATAGAGTTTGGATTAGTACCAATTCGGGATTATACGTCATAGATGAAGATACTCAAAATGTAATAGTTAAAGATGCTAAAAATCAGTTGGGTATAAAGCAAATAATTGAGGGTGAAAATGGGGTGATTTGGATTGTAAAGAAGGACGAGATTTTTCGATTTGATGAGCTTAATAAAAAAATTAGTAGCATATATAAAATCAAAGAAGAACTTGAAATTAAGATAAAAACTATTAAAGAAGATAAAAAAGGAAATCTTTGGATAGGTGCTGAAAAAGGGGTTTTTATGTTTAATGTAAACACAAGTAGTTTAGAAAAAATATTTTCTCATACAAATAAGCATATTAATACAGCGGAAATAAGCACTATTAGCATCGATAAAAGAGGGGATATATGGCTAGGGTCATTGGGTCAGGGCCTTTTTAAAATTGAATATGAAAACTCGGATAATTACCTTATTAAACAGTATTTAAAAAGATCCTTTTTAGCACCAAAATTAAACTCCAATTATATATATGATATTTTCATTGATGATTCTAATGTGTTGTGGGTAGGGACTTTATATGGAGGAATAAGTAAAGGTAATTTAGAAATTAATTTTTTTCATTTTAAAACAGGTTTTAAAAACTTAAGTATCGTAGATCCTGATCCTGTATTTAGTTTATGCGAAGATAGTTATCAGAATTTATGGATTGGAACATATGGCTCAGGTTTATATAAACTGGATAAACAAAACAATGTGTATAAACACTATTCTGGTTCAGGAATGGACGGTAAAGGTTTAGCTGGTGAGCAAGTTTATATGATCATGGAAGATGAAAATAAGGACATTTGGGTATGTGTAAATATTGGAGGGCTTTATAAGTATGATAAAGTAAATGATAGGTTTTCTGTTTTTGAACACCCAGAAATAGAAAAAGGAGCCTTAATTAATTCGGTTGTTTTTAAAGGGCCTAAGTCAAGTATTTATATAGGAACATTAAATAACGGTGTCTATTTATATAATTTGAATTCCAAAAAATTAAAACATTATTCAAAAACAGTAGCTATCAGCCCTGAAACAGCGCATGGATGGGTGAATTATATTAAAGAAGATGCAATAAATAACCATTTATGGGTTGCCTTCGAAAATGGACTTAATGTGATTGATTTAGAGAGCAATAAAGTTTACAAGGTTGACAATACTATTGAGGCAAATAATGGACTAGTAAGTAATTATATTTTTTGTGTTCATCAGGATACTAAAGGAAATTTTTGGTTAGGAACTGATGGTGCATTAATAGAAGTTTTGGATTATGAGTTGAAAGAATCAGGAATAATTGAGTTAGAAACAAAAAAGCATGCTAAAAAAGAGGGCTTTTCTAATGATATTATATACGGTATTCTTGAAGATGAAAATGAAAATCTATGGACAAGTACTAATAAAGGCTTGTCTAAGTTTAATATTGCGACTAAAAAAGTTAAAAATTATTTTGTTAGTGACGGCCTTCAAGGAGATGAATTTAATATGGGAGCTTTTTATGAAAGTAGTTCAGGAGAGTTTTTATTTGGAGGAATTAATGGTGTAAGTGCTTTCTATCCAGGAAATATAAGCGAAAATAAAGTGCCTCCAAAAATGGCTATAACCGAGTTTAGGGTATTAAACAATGAAATTAAACCTGATCCTAACGGAGTGTTATTGAGGGATATTAATGAGGTAGATAAATTAAGTCTCAATTTTAAGGATAAAGTATTCTCCTTTGAAATTGCCGCTTTAGAGTATAGTAATTCACAAAAAAACCAATATGCCTATAAGTTAGAAGGCTTTGAAGATAATTGGAATTATATAGGTACTCGTAGGCATATTACCTTTACAAACCTTAACCCTGGGAAGTATACATTAAAATTAAAAGGAACTAACAACGATGGTGTATGGGGGCAAAAAGAAAAGTCGTTAAAAATTAATATACCTCCTCCTTTTTGGAGAACTACAGGGTTTTACATTCTTTTTGGACTCTTGTTCTTCGGGCTCGGGGTTTTGATTTTGAAATTTAGGGTAAAACAAGTTAAGCTTCAAGCTGAAAAGAGGGTGTTATATCAAAAAAATGAAGAAAAAAACACCATGCTTAAAGAAATACACCATCGAATTAAAAACAATTTGCAAGTGGTAAATAGCTTATTAAGCCTACAATCTCGTGAGATTGATGATGAAAAGGTAGTTGCAATGTTTAAAGATACTAGAAAAAGGGTGCTTTCTATGGCGATGTTACATGAAAGAATGTACGGCTCAGATGATTTACAATTCATTGATATTCATCAACATTTTAAAACATTAATTGAAAACCTTGTAAAAAGCTATGCTGTTGATAAAAAAATAAAGTTAGAGATTAGTGTAAAAGATGTTGAAATGGGGATAAGTACCTTAACCCCTCTAGGATTACTTTTAATTGAGGTTATTACCAACTCCCTAAAATATGCGTTTACAACTAAAAAAGAAGGAACAATTAAAGTTTCTCTGAAACAACTTAATGGCAAATACGAACTAATAGTTGGAGATGACGGAACTGGGTATATACCTAAAAAAGAATCTACTGGCCTAGGTACAAAATTGATACAAATATTTTCTAAACAGCTTAATGGTTCAATTGAGAAATTAAATTCCTCTGGGACAGTTTATAGGTTAGTTTTTGAAAAAATTGATAAGTCATAAAATGAAACAAATTATATGTAATATAATTTTAGTTTTTTTCTTTCTGTTTTTTACTGGAAGTATATATACATATGCACAGTCTAAAACATTAATATTTCAACATATAACTACTGAAACAGGATTGCCAAATAACGCAACTTTTGATATTATACAAGATCATGTTGGTTTTATATGGATAGGTACATATGCAGGATTAACTAGGTATGATGGGAGCAGGTTTATAACCTATGATAAAAAAATAAACAATTTAATAGGACTAGGTGTTAGATCGCTATATGAAGATAGAGAAAATGAATTATGGATAGGAACAGATAAGTGTCTCGGTAAGTTCAACAGATCAACAGAATTATTTGAAAACTTTACAATTGATGATGGAAGTTTTAATGTATCAACCATTTATGAAGATAAAAATAATCGCTTATGGATTGGTACATCAAAAGGGATGTTTTTATTTGATAGAACATCTAAAAAAATAATAGGTGATTGGTCACACTTAACTTTAAAAAATGAACTTGATAACAGTCAGGTAAATTCAATATTTCATGATTCTAAAAATAGAATATGGGTAAGTACTGAAAATGGAGTATTTTTAATTGAGTTAGATTCAAATAATGACGCAAAAAAAATAATGCGTTTTATCAATGACCCAAAGGATAATACATCATTAAAACATAATAGAGTTAGTACTGTTAAAGAAGATAAAAAAGGAGATATATGGATTGCTACACGCGAAGGACTCTGTAAATTAAAGGCTGAAATTGAAGCTAATTCTGAAAAGGTTGAGTTTATCAAAATTCAAAACCCTTACAACGAAGATGTTGAATATTTTGACATGACTTATAGTATAACTGTTGATGATAAAAATGGATTATGGATAGGGTATTTAGGAGGCTTGTATTATTTGGAAAGTGGGACTACTATCTTGAAAAATGTAAATGTAATTACTGAAAATTCTTTGCTAAAACACAATTATCCAATGGCAACTAAATTCATAGATCAATCAGGAGTATTGTGGTGTGCTTCTGAAAATGGAATATACATTCATGACACAAAAATGAATAAGTTTAATGTGTACAGAGCAAGCCAAGATAATATTGAAAGCAGAAGGCAAAATATGGTTTGGAGTATTTTAAAAGATAAAAATGATATAGTATGGATTGGAACCACATATGGCTTAAACAAATTAGTATGGTCTGAGAAATCAAAAACATATGAATATCAATATATCCCTAATAATACTGAAGACAAAGCAACTAGAAACAAACATTCTGTAACAACTCTTTTTGAATTAGATAACAATTATTTACTCATTGGTTCTGGGGCAGGTTTGTTTAAATTTAATAAGCATACCTTACATTTTACTAATATTCCAATTAATATTGAAAACACTTCTTCTTTAAATCCAAATGATTTTAAAATACCTTCTGAAATTTGTAGAGGGGAAAATGGTGTTATTTGGATAGGTACACATAAGGGCTTACTTAAATATAATACGTACACGAATACATTTAAAGGCTATAAATTACCTATTACACCTAATTCTACAGGAAATAACATAATTGATTTTGTTAAGTTAGATAACGAAAATAAATTGTGGATAGGGACACATTCTGGAGTTAATGTATTTTTTACAGACACAGAAAAGTTTCATTATTTAAATAACGATTTAGATTTAGAGAAAAGTAGTGTTTGGACTATTTACCCAGATAAAGACGGAACAATATGGTATGCTACCTACGGATTAGGACTATATCATATTATTCCAAAGAACAAAAACTTAAATTTTGAAGAAGGTTACGATAAAGAAGAATTTCATGTAAAAGATGGGTTGCCTAATGAGTATATGTATTCTATTTTACCTGATGAAGAAGGCAATTTATGGATGAGTACAAATAAAGGGATATGTAAGTTTAACCCTTCCACTAAATTATTTATGAATTACACTGCAGAGGATGGATTACAAAGTAACGAATTTAATTCTGGTGCTTTTTACAAAGCAGATGATGGTGAATTATTATTTGGAGGGCCAAGTGGTATTAATAGGTTTTATCCTTCAGACATCGCTAAAAATGCTGTAGTTCCAAAAGTTGTTATTACTGGAGTGAAGGTTAATAATGACAATATTAAAATGATTGATAATCTAAAATTAAAACATTATCAAACTCCTATAAAATTTGAATTTTCAGCTCTTAGTTTTAATCATGCTTCAAAGAATTCTTATTTGATTAAACTTGAAAATTATGATAAATCATGGATGTTGCTTCAAAATCAGACAAGCATAACTTATTCTAAACTCCTTCCAGGTGATTACAACTTTAAAGTAAAAGCAGCTAATAGTGATGGTGTTTGGAATCCAATAGAAACCTCATATAAGTTAACAATCACCCCGCCGTATTGGAAAACATGGTGGTTTTACGCCTTATATGTTCTTTTTTCTTTAAGCTTAATTTATATGATTTTTAGGGTGCAACTTAATCAAGTAAAATTAAAAGCAAAAAATAAATATTTCCAGAAACAGAGTCAGCAAAAGTCTACAATGCTTAAAGAAATTCACCATAGAGTAAAAAATAATTTACAAATGGTAAATAGTTTGTTAAGGCTTCAGGCGAATGAAATTGAAGATGAGGTAGTTGTAGAGTTGTTTAAAGATGCTAGAAAAAGAGTGTATTCTATGGCTAAACTTCATGAAAAAATGTATGGTTCAGACGATTTACAATATGTTGATATTTATGATCATTTTAAATCTATTATTGAAGACCTTATAAAAAGCTATTCAGTAAACAAAAAAATTGATCTTGACATTAGCGTTGCAGAAGTCGAAATGGGCATCAGCACTTTAATTCCTCTGGGTTTAATGATAAATGAGCTTATCACGAATTCATTGAAATATGCATTTGTCAATCAGGAAGATGGAAAGTTATTTATGCATATAAGATGTTTAGAAAATAAAAAATATGAAATGATTATAGGGGATGATGGTGTTGGATTATCAGAATCCGTTTCCTTTTCTGGATTAGGTTCAAAATTGATTAAAATATTTGTTAAACAATTAGATGGTTCAATGGAACAATTAGACCAAAAAGGGACTGTTTTTAGAATAATATTTAAAAAAATAGATAAAGTGTAAAAGGGGCGTATAGGATTTATTTAGTTTCTAAATAATGAGTTGATAAATGGAATTGAAACAAAAATATAAAATTAATTTTTTGATTTTCGCATCAGTATTGACGCTACTATCTCCTTATGTTTTATTTTCCCAAAACAACAGTTCTTTTTCTCGTATTTCTATTAATGAAGGGCTTTCCCAAAGTACCGTAAGAGCAATATTACAAGATTCTGAAGGGTATATGTGGTTTGGAACTCAAGATGGATTGAATAAATATGATGGCTATAATTTTACCGTTTATAAAAATGATCTTGAGGATTTAAATTCACTTTCTAATAACGAAGTTACTTCAATTGTTGAAGATGATCATGGGAATTTATGGATTGGTACAAATGGAGGAGGATTGAATAAGTTTAATAAAACAACAGAAACATTTACCCATTTTAAAGCAGATAATGACAAACAAAGTGGCATTAGTAATGATTTTATTTTTTCGTTGCATATTGATTCAAAAGGGTTCTTGTGGATAGGGACTGTGGGTGGCGGTTTGAATATTATAAATTTAAAAACCGAAAGGGTTGAGGTTTTAAATGCAAACTTATCGGAAATAAGTAGGCTTGAAGTGTTAGCGATATGTGAAGATAAAAATGGGGATATATGGGTAGGAACAAATAAAGGACTTAATAAATTAAATCTAGTAACAAATCAAGTAGTGAATTATAAGTTTCAGCCTAATAATCCGAAAGTGTTACAAAATGATTATATCAGAGCGTTATTTAAAGATAGTTCTGGAGATTTATGGGTAGGGAGTTATGGTGGTGGTTTAAGTAAATATGATTATGAAAATGATACATTTATACAATATCAGCTAAGTAAAATAGCAAATAAAACTAAAGTAGACTCAGAGTTTATTACCTCAATAGCAGAAGATAATAAAGGAAATCTTTGGTTTGCTACTTGGGGAAATGGTGTAAAGAAATTCAATAAAAAAACTAAAAACATCACCATTTATAACAACAATCAAGATGATTTAAATTCATTAAGCTATAATACCATTTGGTCTGTTTATATTGATAAAAGTAATTTATTATGGGCTGGAACTTTTGGCGCAGGTTTAAATAAATTAGTTTTAGAAGAAAGTAAGTTTACTTTATACAAGCGACAAGTAAATAATCCAAACAGCATTAGTAGTAATAGTGTTAGAGGGATTTATGAAGACGAAAAAGGAATTTTATGGGTTGGTGGATATAGTGGTTTAAATAAAATTGATAGAGGGAATAACAGTATTAAGCGTTATCATGGAGAAGATGAAATTGGATCGGTTTACTCTATTTGTCCTGATGAACATGATGCCAATATATTATGGATTGGTTCAGAAGGGAGTGGTTTATATAAATTTAACAAGAAAACGAAAGTTTTTAAATCCATGTTGTCAGAAGACTTAAAAGTGACGCATGTTTTTTCAATTCAAGATGATAAGGATGGGTATTTATGGCTAGGAGCGCAATCTGGATTCTATAGTTTTAATAAAGCTACAGAAGAGTATTCACAAATACTAAGAGATTACTCTGCAAAAGTAATATTAGCCAATAGATATAGTGTGTGTGTGTTTATTGATAGTAAAGGCGCTATTTGGGTAGGAACTAACGGTAAGGGACTTATTAAATATAATAAAGATAAAAATAGCTTTAAAGAGTATGAGTACACAACAGGCAATCCAAATAGCATAAGCAATAATTCTATAAAATCCATTTTTGAAGATAATGACGGGATACTTTGGATAGGAACAAATGGAGGAGGGTTAAATAAATTTATAGAAAAAGAAGAAAAGTTTATACATTATACTGAAAAAGAAGGTTTGGCAAACAATGTTGTATATGGCATTTTAGAAGATAAAGAACATCATCTATGGTTAAGTACAAATAAAGGGATTTCAAAGTTTGATGAAAATAATATTAGTTTTAAAAACTTTACAGCAGATGACGGTTTACAAAGCAATGAGTTTAATACTGGGTCATATTTCAAAAGTAAGAGTGGCGAAATGTTTTTTGGGGGCGTTAAGGGGCTTAACACGTTTTTCCCGTATAAAATAAAAGATAACCAGTTCATCCCACCCATAGTAATCACATCTTTTAAAAAATTTGATAAAGAAATTAATTATAAACAGATTTTGTCTGAAAAGGAAATAATAAATCTTAGATATAAAGAAAATTATTTTTCATTTGAATTTGCTGCATTAGATTATTATTCTCCAGAAAATAATAAATATGCTTATAAATTAGAAGGGTTAGATCCAGATTGGATTTATTCTGATACAAGAAGGTTTGCAAGTTACACCAATTTGAATGGTGGTGATTATGTTTTTAAAGTAAAAGGTACTAACAACGATGGGTTGTGGAATGAAACTGGGGTTTCGATTCCCATTTATATAAAGCCGCCGTTTAGGAAAACAATATGGTTCTTTTTAATAGGCGGATTTTCACTACTCAGTGTAGTTTACGGAGTTTTCAAAATTAGATTGAACCAAGTGAGATTGAAAACAAAAAATAAGTACTTAAAAAATCAGAATGAAGAGAAAATAGTACTGCTTAAGGAGGTTCATCACAGAATGAAAAACAATTTACAAATGGTTAATAGTTTATTGAAATTTCAATCTCGTGAAATAGAAGATGAAAAAATTATTAATATGTTTAAAGATGCGCAAAATAGGGTGTTATCAATGTCCTTACTTCATGAAAAAATGTACAACTCAAAAGACCTTCAACATATTGATATTGAAGAGCATTTAACACTCCTAATAAAGGATTTGGTAAAAAGCTATGCGATAGAAAAAAAGATACATCTAAATATTAAAATTGAAAATGTTGATTTTAAAATTCAAACTCTAGTTCCCTTAGGATTAATTATTAATGAAATGATTACGAACTCTTTAAAATACGCGTTTAAAGACAGGGATAAGGGAACAATTACTGTTCATTTAAAACAACTTGATGCTAAATTACAGGAACTAATAATTGGTGACGACGGTGAAGGGTATTCACCAGAAAAAAAATCTGAAGGCTTAGGAACAAAATTAATACAAATATTTGTGAAACAATTGAATGGAACTATGACAAAACTTGATCATTCGGGGGCATTTTATAAATTAGTCTTTGAAAAAATTGATTAGAAATAATGGATAAAAAAAACACATATCATTTTTTTGTTTTATTAATAAACATAGGGCTATTTTTAGCTGTTACACAGTCCTTTAGTCAAACTTATGCGAATAAAGAGTATTATCTTATTGATAGTTTGAACTTTAAGGAATTATCTGCTGATGACAAGAGGTTAATAGATACTTCTCTTTCTATTTTTCATGAATCTAAAATTGATTCTTTAAAATTACAAGCACTCAACAAAATAGTTGATGGGTGTTGGAATGATAATGTTTGGCCAAAATATAATCAATGGGTTTATGATTTTGTACAAGAAAAACTGAAAGAAAGTACAAATATAAAGCTACTCGAATTTAAAGCTGAAGCTTTAAATAATTTTGGAACGGCTTATTATATCAAAGAAGATTTTTCTAAAGCTTTAGAGTACTTTCTCAAAAGCATAAAGCTAAGTAAAGAAATAAATTATCAGAAAGGTTTAGCTTCTACTTACCATAATATAGCTTTTCTTTATAGAGATCAAGGTAAAATATCCCAAGCATTAGAATATTATTTTAAGAGCTTAAAAATAACTGAAGCTATTGGTGATAAAAGTATTATTGCTACGTCTTTAAACGATATTGGTATTGTATATACCAATCAAGGAAATATTCAAAAAGCATTAGAATTTTATCACAAAAGTTTACAGTTAAGAGAGGAATTAGGCGATAAAATAAATGTAGCAAGCTCCATATATAATATTGCATCTCTATATCAAAAGAATGATAGTATCCCTAAGGCCTTAGTATATTATCAAAAAAGCTTGAAAATATTTGAAGACTTAAATTATAAAAGAGGAATCGCAAATTCACTTGTGAAAATGGGAATGCTTTTAGAAAAAGACGGAAATAATCCCAAGGCATTGGATAATTATATTAAAAGTTTGAGAATAAATGAGGAGATTGAGGATAAAAGAGGAATTGCTATTTCCTTAAATAGCATTGGAAATATTTATTACAAACAAATAAATATTAAGAAAGCTAAAGAATATGCTAATAAAAGCTTAGGAGTAGCTCAGAAGTTAGGTTTTCCAGGTGAAATTAAAAATGCAGCTGAATTATTAAGTAAAATATATCAGTATGAAAACAACTGGAAAGAATCTTTTAAAATGGAGCGGTTATTTATCACTATGAGAGATAGTATACGTAATGAAAATACAGAGAAAGATGTTGTTAGGCAACAAGCCTCATATGAAATTGAAAAAAAGGAACAAGAAATATTATTATTGTCCACTCAAAATGAAGTGCAAAAATTAAAACTAGACCGAAATAAAATTTTAATAATATCATTTTCTATCGGATTTGGATTAGCTATAATTCTTGTTTTGGTTACCTATAAAGGGTATAAAAAGAAGCAAGTAGTTAATAAATTACTTGAGAAGCAAAAAGAAGAAATTACAAAGAAGAACGAAGAAAAAAAAGCAATGCTTCAGGAAATTCATCACCGAGTAAAAAATAATTTACAAGTAGTGAATAGTCTATTGAAGTTTCAATCCCGAGAAATAGAGGATGAAAAAGTAGTAAATATGTTTAAGGAAGCCCAAAGTCGTGTAGTTTCTATGGCTTTGCTACATGAAAAGATGTATCGCTCAGAAGATTTACAGCATATAAATATTAAAGAACATATCACATTATTGGTAACTGATTTAGTAAATAGTTATGCTGTAGGAAAAAAAATTAAATTAAATATTGTTATTGAAGAAGTAAATATAGGTTTACAAACTCTAGTTCCCTTAGGATTAATTATTAATGAAATGATTACGAACTCTTTAAAATACGCGTTTAAAGACAGGGATAAGGGAACAATTACTGTTCATTTAAAACAACTTGATGCTAAATTACTGGAACTATTAATTGGAGACGATGGTGTAGGGTATGTCCCTGAAAAAAAATCGGAAGGGCTAGGAACAAAATTAATACAAATATTTACGAAACAATTGAATGGAACTATGACAAAAATTGATCATTCGGGCACCTTTTATAAGTTAGTTTTTGAAAAAAATGATATCTTGTAGTGATGATGAAAAACGGTTTTTACATATTTACTTTTTTTTTGTTTTTTATAGCACTTCAAAACAACTACGGTCAATCCAAGACATTACGGTTTGAACACTTAACTACTGAGTCAGGATTACCTAGGAATCAGGTGTATTCCTTATTGCAAGATAATGTTGGTTATATATGGACAGGAACCGGTGATGGTTTAAGTAGGTATGATGGATACAGGTTTAAAACATTTAATAATAAAACAAGTAATTTATCCGGGAAACACGTATCAAGTATTTATCAAGATAAAAAAAATATTTTATGGGTAACTACCAATAAAGGGTTTAGTAAATTTAATAAAGCAACTGAATTTTTTGAAAACTTCACTATAGATGACACCTCTATTTCAGAAGGGAAAAAGTTAAATGCCACTAAAATCCTTGAAGATAATAAAAATCAATTTTGGATTGGTAGTCAAAAAGGATTATTCCAGTTTAACCGAAAAGAACGAACGATTAACAGTGATTGGTCTAGTCATACTTTAAAAAGTAAACTAGACGAAAGTAAAGTAACTACTCTTTTTCAGGATTCAAAAAATCGCTTATGGGTAGGTACTTTTAGTAATGGGGTATTTTTAATTTCCTTGGGAAACGATAATGAAATTAAAGACATAAATAACTATACAAATAAACCTGAAGATGTTACTACCATAAATCATAATAGGATAGAGGATATTAAAGAAGATAAAAATGGAAGCATTTGGGTGGCTACTCGAGGAGGATTAAGTAAGCTAAACGATAATAATAAATTAAATTTAGAAGAATATACCTTTCAGAAAATTCAAAATCCATATAAAGAGGATGTCTCATATTTTGATATGATTAGTAGCATAACTATTGATTATGAAAACAATTTGTTTCTTGGCCATTTAAACGGTATGTATTACTTACCTAATGGTAGTAATACACTGGAAAGTATTGATATTATTACGAATGATCCTCAGTTGAAACACAACTATAATATGAACGCTCAATTCATAGATAAATCTGGAGTATTGTGGTTAACTTCTTCAAACGGAATATATAAGCATGATTTGTTTTTATTAAAGTTTAATGTTCATAGAGCAAATCAAGATAAACCAGAAAGTAGTCGGCAAAACCAAGTTTGGAGTATTCTTAAAGATAAAAACAGGCAAGTATGGCTGGGTACATCATATGGGCTTAACAAATTAGTATGGTCTGAAAAAACCAAGAGGTATGAGTACATACATATTCCTAATAATGCAGAGGAGACTGCATTTAAAAATAAATACTCCATCATATCGATGATAGAATATGGTGAGAATAATTTGCTTATAAGTAAACATGACGGTTTATTTAAATTTAATAAGCAAAATTTATTCTTTACTAAAATGCCTTTCCCTCCTAATACTTCTCCTCGTAAGATGTGTTGGGGAGAACAAGGTGTTTTGTGGATAGGGACTAACAGAGGAATTCTTAAATATAATATTCAAAACAAAAAATATAAAGAGTATGTATTGACTTCAGGAGTTGGGTATGAAAATAATAATTGGACCCATGCAATTCATAGGGATCAACAAAACAGAATATGGGTTGGGACTATTAGCGGGATAAATGTTTTCTTTCCGGAGGAAGAAAAAAGCTATTTTATTGATATAAAACCCACTAATGAATATAAAAGTGTTTGGGCTATTTATAGTGCTAAGGATGGAAGCATATGGTGCGGAAAATGGGGAGATGGATTAACTCATATTATACCAAATGGTGAAAATTTAAACTTTAAAGACGGGTATGCAATAGAAAGTTTTCATGTTAAAGACGGATTAGCCAATGATTATGTTTATTCAGTACTTCCAGACGAAAATGAAAATTTATGGATGAGTACTAACATGGGGATAAGTAAATTCAGTACAAAAACGAAGCAGTTTGAAAACTATACTGCCGATGAAGGCTTACAGAGTAACGAATTTAATTCTGGTGCATATTTTAAAACCGATGATGGGGAACTATTATTCGGAGGGCCTAGTGGTATAAATTCATTTTATCCTGCTACAATTTCTAAAAACCTTAGCATTCCAAATGTTATAATCACAAATGTTATCGTAAATGGAAAAGAAATAAGGATTCCTAGTAATAAAACTAAAAACACTAATGAGGAAATTGTTTTACAGCATGACCAAAACCCGCTAAAATTTCAGTTTTCGGCGCTTAGCTATAGTAATTCTTCTAAAAATAAATATAAAATTCAACTGGAAAATTATGATAAAACTTGGGTGAATATGGATCATGGTACAAGCATTACCTATTCAAAACTTCCTCCAGGAAAATACACTTTTAAAGTAAAAGGAGTTAGTCATGACAGTTATTGGAATGAAAACACGATTGCTTCGTTAAGTGTTGAAATAACACCTCCATACTGGAAAACATGGTGGTTTTACACATTTTGCGTTCTTCTTGCACTAAGTATTACATTTATAATTTTTACTGACAGACTTAGGCAGTTGAAATTAAAAGAAAAAAACGAATATTTTGAAAAGCAAAATGACGAAAAAAAGGCTGTTATTAAAGAAATTCATCATAGAATAAAAAATAATTTGCAAGTAGTAATTAGCTTGTTACGCATGCAATCGTCAAAAGTTAAAGATGAAAAAGTGGTAGATATGTTTAAAGAAACTCAAAAGAGAATACTATCTATGGCTTTATTACATGAGAAAATGCAACAAGATGATGATTATAAAGGAATTGATGTTCAGGAACATTTTAAAAGCTTAATCAGTGGCCTTGTAAAAAGTTATGCTGTAGAAAAAGAGATTAATGTTGCGATTGATATTAATCAACTAGATTTAGGAATGGAAACATTAACCCCCTTAGGGTTGATTGTAAATGAGCTGATTACTAACTCGTTAAAATATGCATTTGAAAATAAAAATAATGGACTAATAACAGTTCAAATTAAACAACTTGATGGTCAATCTTTTGAAATGTTAATTGGCGATGATGGGGTTGGTTTTAATCCCAAAGAAAAACCATCTGGTTTAGGTACTAAACTAATTGGAATTTTTATAAAGCAGTTAAATGGTACTATTACCTTGCTTAATCAACCTGGTACAGTATATAAAATTATTTTCAAAAAAAACAACTCAAATTGAAAAAACATATAAGTACATATGGCTATTTTAAATGCTTACTTTTTAGTGTAATATTCTTGTTTGTAATTCAAACAAACGGACAAACATATGCAGATAAAGAATACTATTTGGTAGATAGTTTAGAGTTGAGTAAACTATCTGAAGATGATAAAGAAATTGTTAGTTCAGCTTTGACTAAATACCACAAAACACCCCATGATTCACTTAAATTAAAGTATATAAATGATATTATTGAGCTCTCTTGGGATGAAAAAGTTTGGACAAGGTATAATAGCTGGATGAACCAATATCTTAACAATAAATTGTTAGGAGTTACATTAAAAAATAATGATTTAACTAGTGACAATAGATTGTTGTTTAGTTATTTGGCGGCTACAATTAATAACAAAGCAATTATTACTCATGAAGAGGGAAATTATGTTGAGGCACTGAATTATTATCATGATTGTATAAAAATACAAGAGCAAATAAAAGATAGTGTTTTGCTGCCAGAAGCGTACAATAATTTGGGCTCATTATATCACGATATAAAAAACTACAAAAAGGCAGAATATTTCTATAACAAGTCTTTACTGCTATGCGAAAAATATAATAATCACCGTTGTGTTGCCATGACCTTAACTAATTTAGGTCAGATATTATCAGATAGAAAAGAGTTAGACTCCGCCTTAACTTTTCTGAATAGAAGTTTGAAAGCACGTGAACTATCAAAAGAAACCTACGGAATAGGAATTACATATAATTTATTCGGTGAAGTATATTTCAGAAAAAGCGAATACAACAAGGCTGTGGAATATTTCAATAAAAGCCTTTTGTTAGAACGCAAGCATAATGATAATAAAGGAGTAGCAGCTTCACTAATTTATTTAGGAAATGTTTATGTAAAAAAGAAAGACTTTGTACAGGCTAAAAAAACAGGGAAAGAAGCTTTAGAAATAGCAATAAAAGAAAACGCCTTAGAGAGTCAGGTTAGGGCAACGAAACTATTACGAGATGCATACCAAGGTGAACAAAATTGGAAAGAAGCCTTTGATATGGAACAGTTTTATACCAAACTAAGAGATAGTATTCAGAACGATAAGATTGAAGAATCAATTATTATTAAGCAAACAACTTTCGATCTTGAACAAAAACAGAAAGAAATAGAATTGTTGTCAACTAAAAATGATTTACAAAAGCTTACGCTTAGAAATAATAGAATTGTTTTATTCATTGCTGTATTGGGGATATTGCTTATTTCTATAATTGCTTTGTTTACTAAAAGAGTTTTAAATAAAAATAAGGAGACTTCAAAGTTGTTAAGACAGCAAAACGAAGAAAAGCAAGTGATGATGAAAGAAATACATCACAGAGTTAAAAACAACCTACAGGTTGTAAATAGTTTGTTAAGACTTCAGTCAAAAGAAGTAAAGGATGCTAAAGTCCTAGAAATGTTTAAAAATACACAGCGGAGAGTGTTGTCTATGGCAAAGCTGCATGAAAACATGTATAGTACAGAAAATCTGAAATTAATTAACGCAAAAAAGCATTTGTCAGGATTAATTTCCGACATCATTGATAGTTATGGTTTAGGGAAAGATATAAATGTTCAACTCAATATTATTGACGAAGAATTTAGTATTGAAACCTTACTGCCTTTAAGTTTAATTGTTAATGAAGTTATAACCAACTCATTAAAACATGCCTTTATCAATAAGCACGAGGGGAATGTTAGCTTAGAGTTGAAAAAAAATAATAAAGAAGATTTTGAAATGATTATTGGTGATGATGGAATTGGATTTCATCCTTTAGATGAAAGTTCAGGATTAGGAACAAAACTCATTAATATATTCTCCAGACAATTAAATGGAACGATTAGATTATTAGAAAAAGAAGGGGCATTTTACGAGTTAAAATTTAAAGTAGACTATGAAGGATAAAAATAAATGAACACGATGGTTCAATATAATTGCTAAATGAACAAGAGCTTTCATAATAACATACTTATAGGTTTTATTCTCCTTTTTGGGGTGCAATTGTATGCCCAGAAATACGCTGATAGCGAGTATTATTTAGTCGATAGTTTAAATATTAATGATCTTTCTTCTTACGAAAAAAAACTTATTGATTCTTCTTTACAGGTTTTTCATGCTACTAAAATAGATACCATAAAAGCTACAACAATTAACAGCTTGGTAGCGTATTTGCCCAATGAAAAAAATTGGTCTCAATACAATAATTGGTTAACAGAATTTACAAATGAAAAACTGAAGGATAGTCAGTTAGTTGATAAAGAAAGAAAACTATTAATTAATGTTCAGGCGTTAACTTTAAACAATGAGGGATATAGACTTAGAGGGAAATCTAGATATAATGAAGCATTAAAGGTTTATTTAAAAAGCCTTGCAGTTTTGGAAGAGATTAATGATAAAGATGGACAAGGAAATGTATTGAATAATATTGGGGCTGTTTATAAAAATCTTGGCAATATTCCTGAGGCTTTAGCATATCACCAAAAAAGTTTAACGATAAAAAAAGAAACAAAAAACAAGAAAGGAGAAGCCTATACGATAAACAATATCGCCATTATTTATAGAAACTTGGGAGACATTAATAAAGCCTTAGAGTACTACCTATCAAGTTTAAATATTTTAGAAGAAGTAGAGGATAAAAAAGGAATAGCGGTTGTATTAAATAATGTAGCAACTATTTATAGAAACCAAGAAAATAAGTCAAAAGCGAAAGAATATTTTGAGAAAAGCTTAGGCATGCATAAAGAGGCAAATGATAAAAGATCTATGGCAATTACCCTAAATCATTTAGCTGTTATTTATGATAAAGAGGGCGATAAAAATAAAAGCAAAACGTATTACACAGAAAGTTTGCGCTTAAATAAAGAGATAGGTGATAGAAGTAGTGAAGCAAGTACCCTTACAGGTTTAGGAAAGTTTTACATAAGAAATAAAGAATCTGAAAAGGGATTTGTTTTGTTACAGGAGTCCTTAGCAATATTTAAATCTATAAATGATCCGTCTGGAGAAATAATTTGTTTAAATAATATAGCTAAGTATTATTTAGATCAAAATAATATACTAGCTGCCAAAAAAAGTGTTTTGGAAAGTCTAAAACTAGCTCAAGAAATTGGCTTCCCTTCTGATATTAAATCGGCAGCCGAAATATTAACTATTATATATGAAAAGGAGCGAAATTGGAGCCAAGCGTATGCAATGCAAAAGCTCTATGTTAAAATGCAAGACAGTATTAATAGCAAATCTATTCAGGAGAGCATTTTAAAGCAACAAGCAAAGTACGATATTAATAAGAAAGAGCAAGAAATTAAAGTGCTATCTATTCAAAATGAATCACTTAAAAAGGATAAGGAAATTCAGGATCTCCGTATTAACAAAAATAGACTTACAATAATATTAATTTCCATAGCGCTATTAGCAACCTTATTGTTTATTGCTTTTAATTTGAAATGGAATAAAAAGAAAAAGAAAA
>Ga0209395_1002360_pt1 | contig 24824 bp, 23 predicted proteins | sample GOMGulsemesocosm_3_FD_184635 | JGI IMG/M metagenome (GOLD analysis project Ga0209395, IMG submission 184635) | Methane-oxidizing microbial communities from mesocosms in the Gulf of Mexico - GOM9D Gulf of Mexico (SPAdes) (version 2) | ecosystem: Environmental > Aquatic > Marine > Cold seeps... | reverse complement strand
CGATTTACGTGCTGCAGATGTCACTTTTAGTGGTAGCAATTATGCCAGAGCTGAAATAGTAAAAGCCTCTTCTGCCATAGATGGTGCAAATTTAATTGTAGAAAAGTTAGTAGAAGTTGGTTTGTTAGATTCAAAATTAACATACCAAACAGCACACTACCCTGTGACCGATTCATTAAATCAAAATGAAGTTACATCACTTGCTATTAAATTAGCAAAACAAAGAAACTACCCCATTGATTTAGCTAAAGTTGTTGGCCAACTTAGTAAGTAAAAATTAACACTAGTGATATTTAAACAAGATCCCCGATAAAAGACTTCGGGGACGACATATGAAAGTATGCGTTTTAAGTTTTAAAGTCTTGTGGATAGAAGTAGTGTAGAGGTATATTTTCCAACCTGAACCTCGTCATCTCAGAGTTGTTTTATCGGAGATCTCTTGCACTTTTATATAACTTTTAAACAAGATCCCCAATAAAAGACTTCGGGGACGATATATGAAAGACCAGCTATAACAACTAAAAACTAAACCGCTTTTAATAAATCAGCAAAATCAGTTAAAACCAGTTCAGGCTGATAAACCTCTATCGCTTCACCATAGTTATAACCATAAGTTAACCCAACACTTTGCATATTTGCCGCTTTTGCAGCCAAAATATCGTTTTTAGAATCACCTATCATAATACATTCATCAGCTGTTACAGCTAGCTGCTCACATGCATAATTCAATTGTAATGGATCAGGTTTACGTTTAGCTAAAGTATCACCACCGATTATTAGTTCAAATAAACCATTTAAACCTAAACCAGATAAAATTGGTGCTATAAAACGCTCAGGTTTATTGGTAATAATCGCTAATCTAAAACCTTTTTCTTTTAATGATTTCAACGTGTCACCTACGTTGGGGTAAGTGATAGTTTCAACACATACATTAGCCTCATAAGCGGCTAAAAATATTGCTAACGCTTTTTCACTCAGTGCCGCTTCAAGTGTTTTTGATATTTCAACTGAGCCTGATAATGCGCGATTTATCAAGGCTTGTGCGCCATTGCCAACCCAACCATGAATGATATCTTGATCAAATGTCGCCATGCCAAGTTCAGTTAATGTTTGGTTTACCGCTAATGCTAAATCAGGTGCGCTATCAACTAAAGTACCGTCTAAATCAAAAAGCAGTACATTTTTATTTTCAAATTTCAATTTGGTTTCTCTAATAAAAGAAGTATGCATATATTAACATCAGGAAGTTTAATTTATATGACATTGTTAACGCTTAAGCTCTTTTTACGGTTTTATTTAAAAACCACTTTTAAATCACTTCGCATAAACCCGTGTTTTAATGAAATAAATACTTTATTATCTAGGTAGATAATAAAAATAATTTTACATTTGGATAATTTCAAAAATGAGCAGCAAACCTATATATCGCAGTCCTGAAATGATTATTGCTATGTCAGCACTTTTTATCAGCATAGTAACCGCTGCTGTATCTATATATTCTGCAGCAACCGATCGTGCGTATGCTAAGGCATCTGTATGGCCAAGACTTGAAATATTTAGAAGTTTTAGCTCAGATAAAAGCTTTAAATATGGAGTAAACAATAGCGGTACAGGTCCAGCTTTAATCAAGTATGCTAAAGTACAATATGACTCCAATATTATCAAAGCTTGGTATGACATCCCCGAATTTAATAAAATTACTCAATCACACTTAGGAAGTCGTATTTTACCCTCTCAAGGCAATATTACCCCCTTGTCATATAAAGGTGAAAATGCAAATTTATTCATTGCAGCAGATAAAAAAGTTTCTATAGAGCTTTGCTACTGTTCAATTTATGATGAATGCTGGGTAACGGATAGAAGTAATCAAACTAAATCTGTTGAGCAATGTGTTATCAATGAAAAAGATAAATTTTTGCAATAAAAACTGTAGATAGAAAGAAGTTAATCAATGAAAAAACAACTATCAATATACAAAACTTTTACTGTTATTTTTTTGCCTATAGCAGTGGTTTATCAACTTTTATGGGGTCAAATTTTCACTCATGTATTAGCTGAAAATTGGACGCAAGATAAACAAAGTTTATTAACGCAAATAAAATTCTCTAGTGAACTCATCATTTATAGTTTAATGCTGTTTGTTTTAGTTAAATTCACACATAAACCCAATAAATACATGGCTTACAGTATTTATTGCATTTTAATACTTGTGTTGTTCATTACAACTAAAGCATTAGCCGTATCAGTTGAATTACTATAAAAATAATGAAATGAATAAAATGGACTTAAAACTGATAAAAGCCACTACCTCAGATAAAGCCTATTTACTAAGTTTACGTAAGCTCACTATGACTGAGCATTTAGAGCGAGTTGGCAGGTTTTATTCTAATGAACAACACCTTGCTCGTATTGAAATGCATTATGACTTTGCCAAAATTATTTATTTCAAAAGTGAAAAAGTAGGTACTATAAAATATTTAATTCATGAACAATCAATTGAGATCATGCAAATTCAAATTCACCCTAAATATCAAGGTAAAGGGTTAGGTAAAATAGTTATTAATCACTTAATAAATCAAGCCAATAAAAAACCAGTCAAATTAAGTGTATTGAAAGGCAACCCGGCTAAAATACTATATGAAAGTTTAGGGTTTAAAATAATAGATGAAAATAAACAAGAATGGTTTATGCAAACTTAACTTTATTACTTTAAATTAAAATCTAATATGGTATCCAAACGATAAAACGGAACTAATACCCTGAACGAATACACGGCACCAATAAACGGAAAAAACAATGATAAAAACAATCAGCTTTATTCTCTCCACATTTTTACTTTTGTTAAGTCAAAGTACGCTAGCAGCGCATTTTAACTTAGGCGAAAGAGTTAAAATCGACTCAAAAGTTTTAAATGAACAACGTGAATTTCAAGTTTTATTACCTGAAAACTACCAAGCTAATCCGAATGCAACTTACCCAGTGATCTATTTATTAGATGGCGATTATCACTTTCATGCGGTTTCTGGCATGTTAGATTTAATGGCAAATAAAGCACAGTTAATCCCTGATGTGATTTTAGTCGGCATTGCAGACAAAGGCACAGATAAATACCGCCAATATATGACACCAGAAGGATTAACCTCACCTTTAAAAGCAGAAGATAAAGGCAAAGCAAATGAGTTTTTATCTTTTTTAAATAAAGAACTTAAACCTTATATAAATCAAAATTACCGCGCTGCAGATAATAATACGCTTGTAGGTCACTCTATTGGTGGCTTGTTTGTTTTAAACGCACTGGTTGAGCAGCCTGACTCATTTAATAACTATATTTCTACTAGTCCATCTTTATGGTTAAATAATCAAGCATTCACAAAATCTGCAAACGATAAAATAGCTAAAAATAACCACAAACCTGTTTCATTATATTTATCTCTCGGCGATGAAACTCGTATGAACCAATATGGGTTTATAAACATATTAGATGAGCTACAACCTGCCAATATCAATTGGCAATTTACGCATTATCCAGATGAAAATCATAACTCTGTTGCTTTAATATCATTAAGAAACAGCTTAAAATCTATTTTTAAAGGCTGGTTTATCGCTGAAAAGACACTAAGAAAAAACCATACGCCTAGCTCGATTGTTACTCACTATCAAAATTTAGCTTCAAAGCTCAATATAAATCAAGCGATGCCAACTCCAAGCATTAAATCTGCTATTCGCTACTTTTATATGAATAAAAAAACAGCTGAATTAGATGACTTTATGGATAAAATGAAACAAACACTACCAGCATCTGAGCAGGCGTTTATTATTATGCAAGCAAGTTATGTTAGCCACTTTAATTCACCTAAAGCCGCGCTAGCTTTACTAAAATCACTTGAAAGTAAATTTGATACTTCAATTGAATACTTAAAAAATATCGCCATGACATATGAGCAATTAAAAAATGAAAATTCAGCGATTTCTTATTTTGAAAAAGCGTTAAAGCTTGCTAAAAAGCAACAAGCTAATCAATGGCAAGTAAGCATTGTTGAGGCGAAACTACTTAAATTGAGAAATTAATACCTTCTCATATACAGTTAGCTTATCAACTAGGTTAAACCCTATTGATAAGCTATAATTCCGGCCTTTTGATAATCCTAAAGAGGCGATAAATGTTTATCAACCCAAACTGGCGAATTTTAACCATAGGCGATGGTGACTTATCTTTCTCTGCTTCATTATTTAATCATCATAAACCTAAAAAATTAACCGCTACTGTTTTTGATTCTTTAGAAACATTAACTGATAAATACGGTGATGCGTTTTATCGACAGCTACAACAAAACGATTGTGAAGTACTCACACAATTTGATGTCACAAATAAAAAGACTTGGTGTGACTTAACACTTCATTCATATGATTTGGTAATATTTCAATTTCCACTCATACCCGCTTTTTCATCTAAAGATGATTTCCAAAAGCAATGTGGCGGCAAAGCGGATATCTCAGTAAATACTCTGAATAGAAATTTACTGCGTTCTTTTTTAACAAACTCCTTTAGCCATTTTTTAGACCCTAAAGGTGAACAATTATGTTTTATTACCTCTAAGGATGTAAAACCTTATAGAGAATGGGATATTGAAAATACACTATTAATAGGTCTTGAAAATGATAAAAATCCAATCACATATTTAGGACAAATGAATTTTGATATCAATCACTTTCCAGGATACAAAATTCGCAATGTTGATAGAGATAAACATGTAAAAGATACCCAAGGAAATACCTATATTTATAGTAATCAAACCCATACTGAAATAAGTAAACAACTCACAATACCTAATTACGCTAAAGCGAGTTTATCCGATAAATATTGTGCTTTTTGTCGTGTAGGACCATTTTTTTCTTCACAAGATAAAATTGACCACCAACAATCAAAACGTCATAAAAAAATGTCTGAATACCATGCTCAATGGTTAAATTTTCTTAACTTACAAAAATAATATACCTTGCTCTTACAGGATAATTAATACTGTTCAACATACTTAGACTACACTTAAAAAACTGGATAAAAAAGTATAAACAGTGAGTTTTAAGTATGACATTGAAGTCTAATTTTGATTTGCACCACTATCTAGATAATATGCAGACTTTTGTCGTCATTTTAGATATAAATGGTATTTTGATTTTTGCCAATCAATCTCCCATGTTTCAAGCAGGTATAACTGAATCTGATATTATTAATAAGCCCTTTTGGAACTGCCCTTGGTTTGAATACGATCGCTTTTTAAAGGATTTAATAAAGCAAGATTGTCTTATTTGTGCCTCTGGCGGTACTGTAAAAAGAGAAATTCAAATATCAATCAATAATGAACTTGTTTGGATTGACTTCAGTATACACCCTGCGTTTGAAACAAACGGTAAGGTCTCCCAATTAGTTGCAGAAGCGCAGCTCATTACAAAACAAAAACAAACAGCAGCATTACTCGATGACTCAAATAGAAAAAGCCATGCTTGGTTGGAAAATTCCCCGGTTTGCACCAAAATTGTCGATCTTAATTTTAATTTACAATACATGAGCTCAGCCGGTGTTGAGTCATTAAAAATAAAAGATATTTGTGAGTTTTATAGTACACCTTACCCTTTTGATTTTTACCCTACTGATTTTAAGGAAAAGATGAATAACTGTTTACAAAAAGTTGTAATTACTAAAAGTAAACAGAAGTTAGAAGCCGCTGTTGTCGATATTCATTCTAATGAAATCTGGTTTCAGTCAACTTTAGTTCCGGTATTAAATAATAACAATGATATTGATTACATCATCATAGTATCTATTGATATTTCAGAACAAAAACATGCCGAACAGGAGCTGTTGCAATTAAACAAAGAGCTTGAAGCCAGAGTAATTAAAAGAACCAAACAACTAGAGCTAGCAAATCAACAATTAAAACATATTAGTGAGACTGATCCTTTAACTCAAATTGCTAACCGCAGAGTTTATGAACGTAAGCTATCAGAAAATATCGCCCTAGCAAAACGCGCTAAACAGCATATGTCTTTATTAATGATCGATATAGATCACTTTAAAGAATATAACGACCATTATGGTCATGATATGGGCGATAAAGCATTAGCAACAGTGGCTAAGTCGATTGAAAGCTCACTACCTCGAGAGGTTGACTTTACTGCTCGCTTTGGTGGTGAAGAGTTTGTTGTTTTATTACCATCAACAAACGAGAAAGGTGCTTTTGAAGTTGCTGAAACCATCAGGAAGAATATTAATAAATTAAAAATGAAACATGGCTTCTCTTCATGCTCCAAAATTTTAACGGTAAGTATAGGTCTTGCTTCATTAAAAGATGAAGAAATTAATGGTGAATTATTATTAAAAAGAGCTGACACCGCACTTTATTATTCAAAAAATAATGGTCGAAACCAGATTAATTCAAAATACAAAAATGCTTCTTAGATTATCTCCCTACTTTTTAATACTGATTTCACATTAATACTGTAAATATTTCCTTTAATTCTTTATATTCACTGATATCACCTAATATTCATCTGTTTATTCCTAAATGAATACTCAAGAATGTCATTGTTTTTAAAAGATAAAGGAAATTACCCATGACATTAGGTCAAAAAATAAAACAGCTAAGAACAGATAAAGAGATGAGCCAACCAGAGCTTTCTCAACTAATAGGTATAGAGCAATCGTACTTATCTAAACTTGAAAATGATAAAGCATTTCCCTCTGATGACATGTTTAATCAAATATTAAATGCCTTTGATATTGAATTTGATAATTTTATTAACCAATTTGAACCTGATTATATTAAACAGAATTTAGCCAAACTCAGCGCTGTAAAAAATAGTTTAAAGCAATACCAAACCCAATCAATGAAATACATGTTACGTTGGATTTGGGTATCATCGTTGTTAATTATATTAGGCGCCACGGCTTTAATATCTGGTCAACAAAAATGGATATATGATCCTGAGACTACCAGAACATACAGCTATGAATCTCTTGGCATTATTAAAAATGATGAAGCGTTACGTATTTTTCAAGTGAGTAAACGTCAAATGACTGATGATATTCTTGTCCGTGTAGATTTTGATAGAATTGAACTGCAAGATTCAAGCGGCGAGTATTTTGTTAAAAATGTTGAAGGTGGAAAAAGGTATTATTATTTAAGCCGTAAGCAAAGCTTTGATTCTAACGAAAGTATCAATAACTGGTTACGAATATGTGGCTTGTTAGCTGTTTTAGCTGGCGTTATAGGCCTTTTAATTGAGCACAAAGTAAGACAAGTAAAACTACAGTTTTCTCAATAAATATATAGTAACCAAGCTGAATATTAATAAACATAATACCAACCCAACCAAAAAAGAAGGCCTTGCCTTCTTTTTACTTACAATTCCTAGCCTTTTATTCCAGTTAAAACTGTAATTACATCACATTTTACTTTTTATTCTATTTGTAGCTTGCGCTGTTGCTGGCTCATCTGGCCAAAAATGTCTGGGATACCTGCCCTTCATCTCTTTTTGAATGTCTTTATAACTGCCTTGCCAAAAAGTGGCTAAGTCTTGGGTTAATTGCAGTGGGCGTTTCGCGGGCGATAGTAACTCCATTAGCAATGGTAATTTACCTTGTGCCAGCATAGGCGTACTTGCAAGACCAAACACTTCTTGCATGCGTACAGCGAGTTTTGCAGGACCATCTAGTTGATATTCAATGCGCACATTTGAACCACTGGGCACAGACATGCGTAATGGCAAAATGTCATTTAAACTACTTTGCATTTGCCAATCAAATACATTTTTTAACGCATCAAGATAATTGAATTTTTTTAGCTGCTCTAACTTTTTAATATCCGATAAATATGGCGCTAACCAAGTATCTAGTGAATCTAATAATAGATTCATATTTATTTGTTTATATTGCTCAGGAAAAAATTCAGCAGCGAGTGACATACGAATAAATAATTGTTTGGCATCTTTATTTTCAACAAATACTTTAAAACCGTGTTTTTTAACTAAAGTTAGCCAAGCTTGTATTCTTAAACTTTGATCTATTCCTGTATGAATTTGTTGTTCAGTTACACTCATAGCGCCTAACATAATACGGTATTCATGTATGAATCTCCCTGCTTTTTCATCAAATTCACACACTTCTATTTCATTAAATAAATGTGGTAATGCTTCTTCAAGTAATGAAATATCGCAAGGGGTTGCACTGAATATTTTACTGCCTTTTAACCCGCCCATTTGTGCAATACAAATAAACTCATCTTCATGCCAATAATCTTGCGATAAATCAGCACCGGCGCCATTAGCAAGCAAATAGCCATTGCCGCGCTTTTTAGCAAGTCGATCTGGATATGCCAAAGCAAGCAATATGCTTAAATAAGATGATTCTAATTCATATACAGGTTTTAACTTTAAGCGTTTAAGCCAATAGCTTAATTGTTTTTTAAATACAGGATGCGGGTTTTGCATTTGGCTATGTAAAGCAATAGAGAGTTCATCACTGCTTTTTACACGGCTTTCTAATAAGGCAGTTAAATACACAGCTAAAACTGTAATGCCGGGATATTGATTTTCTAATGTTTGCGCTTTGACTAACATATGCGCTAAACGAATATCAGCGCCAAAAGATAATACCTTTTGCCCTATTGTTGTTAATTTGCCATTTTCATCAATAGCCTCAAGCATAAGTAATAATGATTGCGCTTGTACAATTTGCCCTACTAAAGGTTTATCTAATAAACATAATTCATTTATATCTGCGCCCCATAGCTTTGCTTCAAGTACAAAGTTACTGATATCTGAACTTAATATTTCAGGTAAATCATGGCTATTACGGCGCTCAAAAGTTTGCTTAGAACCCAATCTATATACAATGCCCGATTCAATTCGCCCAGCACGACCCGCTCTTTGCACTGCGGACGATTGCGATATATTGCTGGTAATAAGCTCAGTGACGCCGGTTTTTAAATTAAACTTAGCAGCGCGTTTTTTACCGCTATCTATCACAATGCGAATGCCTGCAATGGTTAAACTGGTTTCGGCAACATTAGTGGTTAATACCACTTTACGCTTACCTAACTCGGCTGGTTTTATTGCTTGCTGTTGGGTATTTTTATCTTGTTCGCCAAATAAACTAAAAACACTTGTATTGGCATCAAGCTCATTTAAATTACGCGCAACAAAGTTTATTTCTTTTTGGCCTGGTAAAAAGACTAAAACACTACCAGTTTGCTCTGCTAAAGCTTGTTTAATGATACGCGGGAGCTGCTCTAACCAACGTGTTTCATCTTTTAAAGGAATATAAACTTCATCTATTGGGTAACTGCGCCCTTCACTTGTGATCACAGGACAGTCATGATCAAACGAAGCCAGCTTTTGAGTAATATGCTGTGCATCTAACGTTGCTGACATTAATAATACTTTTAAATCATCTCTTAAAGCTGACTGTGTTTCTAAAGCAAACGCTAATGCGGTATCTGCGGCAATTGATCTTTCATGAAATTCATCAAATATAATTAAATCGACACCTGTTAACTCAGGATCGTTTTGCAGCATACGTGTCAACATGCCCTCAGTTACAATCTCTAAACGAGTATCTTTGCTGACTTGTTTTTCTTGGCGTATGCGTAAACCAATGCTTTGGCCAACTTTTTCATTTTGGCATTGCGCCAAATAACCTGCAATATTACGCGCAGCTAAACGCCTAGGCTCTAACATAATGATATGTTTAAAGTGATTATCTCTAATAAGTTGTAGCGGCAACCAAGTTGACTTACCCGCACCAGGCGGCGCTTGTAACAAAGCCATTGTATTATTATTTAAGGTTTCAACTAATGAGGGATAAATTTCTTCAACAGGTAACAAGGTTATTCAACACATAAAAATAGATTTAAAACATTGTAACCCATACATTGCTCTGTTTTACATATTTTGAAACATTTCCACGATGAACTTTTTATTCTTTGTGTGGCCTACTTATATAATCGCATTAGAAAAACTATAAATAGGGAACATCACTTTATGAGTAAATTAAAAACTTTTTGGAAAAATAATAGGCAACTTGTTGTATTTATCGTTTTAATGTCTGTATTTAGAAGCGCTGTAGCCGATTGGTATACAGTGCCAACAGGTTCAATGCAGCCAACCATTAAAGAAGGCGATCGCATTGTTGTAAATAAAATGGCGTATGATTTGAGAATCCCTTTTAGTCAAACTTCTTTAATCAAAACAGGAGAACCTGAACGTGGAGAAATTGTTGTTTTTGAATCAGATGCCGCACAAAATCGTTTAATAAAACGTGTAATTGGACTACCCGGTGACAAAGTCAGTTTAAAAGATGAAGTTTTATTTATTAATGGTGAAAAGCTTAATTATGCTGTAACAAACCAAAATAATAATGAACTATTTGCCAATGAAACAATTAACGGTTTTACCCATAAAATTCGTATCGAAAAAAATGGCAGTGACCAGTTTAGTAATTTTGCTACAACTATCGTGCCTGAAGATCATTATTTAGTAATGGGGGATAACCGTAAAAATAGTGCTGATTCACGCGCTTATGGTTTTATTCCAAGAAGTGAACTTAAAGGTAAAGCCACGACTGTTGCCTTTTCACTAGATTATGATGATTATCATATTCCTCGCTCTGATAGATTTTTAACAGATCTTTATTCTGAATAACGGTTAATTTTGTTTATAAGGCCATTATTTAATGGCCTTATTCAAGCTTTATAATTTAAAGTAAAACTTTTTTGCAACAATCAAATGTCATTAATTTTGTTAAATAGTTTTCCACTTCAGGATGCTCTTCTAAAAGCTTAAAATCACGTGTAACAGTATTTATATAGTGCAGCATTGGCGCTAATAAGGCATCAGCAATACTTAATTGCTCACCATTTATAACCTGATTATTACTTGCTAACTCTTGCCCTATAATGCTTAAAGCATTATGGACATTTGGTATTCCCGCTTTAACAACATCCATACGTACAGTGCCATTTTCTCCTTTTGGGAATGCAAATTCGACTAAAAATTCTCTTAAAATTGCCTTATCGATATCAATAGATGCGATTGCACAAAAAGCATCGTGATAAGCAGATTGCTTAGCTGATTCGAACTGTACTTTAGCTCCTACAAAATTATTATCTAAATAACGACAAATTGAACTAGTTTCAGCAAGAGCAAAATCCTGATCTAATAAGACTGGAATTTTACCAAATGGGTGCAGCTCTAAATGCTGTTCAGATTTAAATGCAACTGCTTCATCTTTAATGTTAAAACCGTATGTATAAGGTATCGATTTGTATTCACATACAATCATGACTGTGCGCACAAAATTAGACATTTTTTCGCCATAAATATGTACTAAGTTATTTTGATTATCATCTGCCATTTGCTTCATTCCTTTTTAATAAGATGCCCTCAATTTAATTACTTTTAAAATATGTTCAAGAACATATTTTAAATCCGTGGCATAATTTATTAACCACAGTGACTGGAACAAAAAAATGGCTTGGAATAAAGAACACAAACAACAAACAAAAGAAAAAATATTAGTCAGTGCTGCAAAGTTATTCGCCCATAACGGTTTTGAGAAGATTTCTATAGACCAAGTCATGCAAGAAGCAAAGCTGACTCGAGGCGCTTTTTATGCTCATTTTAAATCGAAAAGTGATTTATATTCACAGGCGATTATAAAAGGTGCGCAAGCCGCACAAACCCGTAAACCTAAAAATAGTAACGCCAGCTTAGCCAATATAGCGCAATATTATTTAAGCCAAACCCACAGAGATGAATATGATGAACCTCCCTGCCCTTTAGCTTTTTTAGTGTCTGATATTTCACAGCAAAATGAAGATATTAAAAATACATATACCCAAATATTTAAAGGGTTTGTTAATCAAGCAAATGAGCATACTGAGGATCAGCAAAAAGCATTGCAAAGTGCAGTACTTATGATTGGAGGCTTAGCTATTTCTAGAGCATTAAGCGATGAGGATTTAAGCAATGACCTATTAACTGCATGTCAAAAGGCCATTAATGAATTTTGAGAATTAACACTAGATCAGTGAGTTGTTTTATTTGCTAATCTGATACTGATCAATACACATAAGGCTATTAAAATAAAACTTGTCCATATGGTACTTTGAAAACCATATTGCTGGTATAAAAACCCAGATAATATCGTACCTAACAATCTACCGCTGGCATTTGCCATATAATAAAAACCAACATCTAATGATGCGTTATCACTATTAGCATAATGTACAATTAAAAATGAATGAACTGCAGAGTTAATAGCAAATACCACAGCAAAAAACAATAAACCAATAACAACCACATTTTGTGCCGAAAGCCCCATAGCGTCTGCTACTATCATGCTTAAAGGCGCTGATAATAATGCTAATGCACTTTTTACAGCGGTATTAGCACTTGGATGTTGCGTTTTAAAACCTAATATATTTGGCGATATTGATTGCACTATGCCATACAAAATAACCCAAGCTGCCATCAAAACACCCACTGAGCTATGATGCCAATTTAGCTCCGATATTAAAAATACCGGCAAAGCGACCACAAACCATATATCTCGGGCACTAAACAAAAAGAACCTAGCCGCAGATAGTAAGTTAATTGATTCACTTTTTGAGAGTAGCTCACTAAATTTTGCTTTATATTTGTTAGATTTTAAACTCGACTTTAAATTTAACGCACATAAAATGGCTACAAAAAGCAAACCACCAGCCATAATGTAAAGTGCATTTTGATAACCAAATACACTTAATAAAACACCGCCTAAAAAGAAGCCAATACCTTTAAGTGCATTTTTTGATCCCGTTAAAATACTCACCCATTTAAATAAGGTTGAACCATCATTTTCTGGTACTAATTGTTTAATGGCTGTTTTAGCACTCATTTTATTTAAGTCTTTAGCGATACCAGAAATTGCCTGCATCATCATGACAAAAATAATACTCAACCACTGAGTTTGTGCTAACAAAATAAGCGCGACAATTTGTAATGCTAAACCACTAAACAAAGTGGTTTTCAAACCAAATCTGGCACCTAACCAACCACCAAATAAATTAGTGACTATGCCAAAGAATTCATAGAACAAAAATAATGAAGCGACTTCTAACGGGCTATAACCAAGCTGGTGAAAGTATAAAACCACCAGCATGCGAAGTGCGCCATCTGTAAGTGTGAATCCCCAATAAGAACCTGTGATCCACATATAATCTTTAATGCTTTGTTTCATTTGTTTATTACTCTAACTAGCAAAAAGATTCCCGCTAAATAACTTCGGGAATGACTCTTTTTATTTAGCTACTACTTTAGCTAATGACTTTTTTGATCTATTAAATCAACAATATCTTGCATGCGGCTCACATAATTGATTTCGTTATCGTACCAAGCAAGTACTTTAACCATGGTTTTATTAATCACTTGAGTAGATAAACCATCAACAATTGCACTGTGTTGGTCACCAACAAAATCAACTGATACCAGTGGACGATATTCAATATCTAGAATACCTTTTAACTCACCATTTTTTGCATCTTCAAAAAGCTGATTGATTTGCTCTACTGAGGTTTCTTGTTCAGTCTCTATGACTAAATCAACTAAAGAGCCACTTAATAATGGCACTCGTACAGCTAAACCGTTTAACTTACCTTGAAGCTCAGGGAATATCGTCATAATAGCTGTTGTAGAGCCTGAACTTGTTGGAATAAGTGACTCACCACACGCACGAGCACGGCGTAAATCTTTATGTGCTTTATCAACGATTGTTTGGGTATTTGTAATATCGTGAATTGTTGTCATTGAACCATGCTTAATACCAACAGACTCTTTTAAAACCTTAATAACAGGTGCTAAGCAGTTTGTAGTACATGATGCCGCAGTGATCACATTATGCAATTGTGCATCATAATCTTGATGGTTAACGCCATATACTAAGTTAATTGCACCATCATCTTTTACAGGACATGCAACTAATACCTTTTTCAAACCTTTATCTAATAAACCTTGAAATAAAGCTGATTTACGATATTTCCCTGAACAATCGATAAGTAAATCTATGTTACCTACCGGTAATTCATTCAAATCAGAAGAACTTGTGACATCTATTTTTAAATTGTCGATTAATACTTGAGATTCTGTCGCTGTAATTTCATTATCTTTAAATCGCCCTTGAACTGAATCAAACGCTAATAAATGAGCCGCTGTTTTAGCATCACAAGCAGGATCATTGATATACACAATTTCATGAGTACCTTGATCTATTAATAAACGAGTAAGTAATTTACCCATACGACCAAAACCATTAATAGCAACTTTCATTTTTAGTTCCTTAATCACAACAACTTGTTTTAAATTGATTTATATCTATACAACATTGCTCATCTTGCAAAAGCTGCACTTTTAATATTGTCAGCACATCTAGCTTATCTGCTGACAATTTTGAGTTTATTTCATAATAACGCCAAGTCCCCGAACGGCTTACGGTAACAATATTGGCATTTTTTAAGTAAGTTAAATGTCTACTGATCATACTCTGTTGTAAATCGAGTGTAGTCACCAGATCACACACACATACTTGTTGATTATTTAACAGTATATTTAAAATTCTTAGCCTAACTGGCTCACTGCACGTTTTATAAAATTGAGATATTTCAGTTAACATTCGTATATACGGATAAGCAAATATAGCGTAATTATATTGAAATTCTATAAAGGAGCAAAGACTATTTTGTAATAAATAAAATAAAAGTTATAAACCTTTGATGTGACATTAATAATAAATTCATCAAAATCACTTTTGCAATAAATTAAACGCTATGTCAGGAGATATATTTAAAGAACATAGACCAACTTTAGGTCCATCAAATAATAAGACTGAACATATCTGTAGGCTGTTTCTATTAATCAAATCATCAAAAAGAGTTAAGTAATTGGCTTTCATACATACTAGATATAGCATAAATTAAAAATTGTAAGAATAGTTCATATATAAAGTTAACAGTAAATTATTAGACATGTCTTCTATACTTGAAATATCCATTAGTAAAACTTGTAGTTTAAAATGCCTCATAAAAAAGTAAATCAGGATAAACTACTAAACTATACAATTAAATTAATCACTAAATTAACCTCTAAAAAAAGTTCTTTAGCTTTAGTTGATTGTATTTTAGAAGAATTAATTAAATTACCTATGATAGAACTTTGCCGCTTGTATGAAGTTCATCATGAACATGGGGGAACAATTAATTCATTAATGGATATAAATCACCTTCTTTTTAAAGAAGTAATGGAAAAGCCTTGGCAAGCTAAAGATAGTTCAGAGCCCCCAAGTATTTTAGCTCACTGTATTGTAGAAGCTAAACCGATTGCTGCTCCTATAGAGCATTCTGATAGTATTCAACTCGCTTACCCTATTATTCCTACAAGTAAAGGGTTAGTACGCTTATTAATTATTGAAACTAACAATGAAGATCTCTCTCATATATTACTTCAGACAGAAAGCTTTCAAGCTCTTTGCAATTTATTTGAGCTTTTTGATTTATTAGAACGAGATCAACTTACAGGTTTTTTCAATCAGCATTTACTTGAAGAATCGTTAATCTTTTTTTCTGACTTGGCTGTTCAATTTACTCAGCAAGCAAATCGAAATGGAAACAAAGCCTGGTTAACAATACTTGAAATTGAAGGAATAAAACAACTAAAAAAAGAACACGGTTTTTTATATTATGATGATGCTGTTTTAGTTATTTCATATATTATTAAATGTTGTTTCAGAAGTTCAGATTTATTGTTTCGCTATCAGGATGGTTGCTTCATAAGTTTATTAGTCTGTGATAATGAAAAAGAAGTAGAATGTGCCTTACATAGATTACAAAAAGATTTACAAAAAAATTGGCCTTCAATACTGCCAAACGATAATTTTCATGTTGCTTTTACTTCACTAGATAATGACAAACCAGCTACATTAGCAATAGAGCAACTGTATACTGCATTACGTCATTTGAAAGAAAATCAACTTAATGAAACTTTAAATTTTCAAAAATTACAAATTAATAATATCCAAACAGATCAATCAAGCATTGAAGGTAATATCGAGCTATTTTAACACATTGAAAAATCGGTTATTTACTTGTTAACCTTAATAAATTATTTTAATTGCTTTTGAAAATCCTGCATTACATCATCTAAGGAAGCAATAATATTCAAATGACTATCTGCCATTTGTTCAAATTTAAGCAATGTTTTTTCTGTCACCTCAGTGAGATTCAACTCTTCCTCATCTGTTAACTGTAACTGACTAAAGACTTCAAAAAAGATTAAAGATTGCTCTGTATGGATTTTATTTGTTTCTGCAGTGAAGTTTTTCATTTGTTTTTTTATTTGAGTTAACTCTGATTCGATTTTACAAAAATAGAGTTGTTTAATTTTATCTTTATTAAGTGCGCTTAATTGGCTTTCAGCACATTCTATAAATGCGGCTAATACATCTAATAACTGACCTTTTTTAACTTCATCTTCAGGGATGTTTTTTACTAGAAAGCTTAAGTTTTCTGTTTGAATAAAATAACGACGGCCTACATTTAAAATTCGCTTTCCAGTCTGCATTGCTAAATTGAGTAAATCTTCCTCCATACCTGTTGCTTCATCGGTTGGGCTACCCCAAAAACTCAAATGTTGATTTTCATTAATCGCAATTGATGCGATTAAATCCAAGTCATTAAAGTATTTGAAAATGGTATTTATAAAAGAATTAATATTACGACTTAATAAACTAGATTGAATTGCTTTAGCTGTTGTGCCCCAAACAAAAGAATCTGACATAGCAGCAAAAACGACTTCATTAGAAGATTTTTCCGCTTCTCTGACTGCATCAAATGAGTTTTTTACTTTTAAAGCAAAATCTATTTTATGGGTTAATATTGTAGGCTGAAAATTCTTCTTATCTATCCACTCAATCGCCCCACTATTAAATGCTTCCATTTTGATATCTAAATCATCTGAAGCACTTATAAAAGCAATGATAGGAAGTGTATCTTTAGATTTTAATAGATTAGCAATATCAATGCCTACACCATCTGGTAAATAATAATCAAGTAGTACAACATCATATCTTTTATCTAAAATAAGCTCAGATGCTTGCTTAACTGAAAATGCCTTATCTATCTGATAGCCCTCACCTAAAGACAAAGATATAAGATCATTTAAACAAATATCATCTTCAACAACTAACGCCGATATAGACATAGTAGCAATCTCTTAAAGTCACTCTTTTATAAGACTAGCAAAAAATACCTAATCATGATCAATAATTTCAGTTTCTACGGAGGTTTCATTAAATTCAGCCAAACTCCTCTCTTCTGCATTATTACTTTTACCATTAACAGTGATTAGCCTTATTCCTCTTGTTTGGAACGCTACCTTCTTACTCTCTTGAGCCAACTTATAAATTCCTCCTAAATCTTGTTTCTTTACCTGCCCTAAAGGAGAAGTACTTGCATAAAGTGTCAACTTTTCACTGCCAAAAGGTGGAGCGACAAGTAATTCAAAATTATCATTAATATCTGGAACTTGATAAGTCACTGAGCCATTAAAATGGTATTGAGAGCGATTAGGGTTTGGTAATATTTGCAATAAATTACCGCTAGCATCTTTATAAGTTAAACGACCATAAAAAGGCTTGTTACCTTTAATATAAATTCTCATATATTGACCAGGTCTAAATTGCAGCTGATTTGTCCAAAGCTTTACAGTTAATGGCGCTGTTGGATTGTTCATGAGCAATTCTGATTGCATATTGGATAATGTTGAAACAGGAAAAACTTCAGCCATTAATGAAATAAAATAACAGTTTTTTTTATCATCCCAGCTTTGCTTAACAATAGATAAAACTTTAACTTCCGCTTGAGCAAAAGATTTAATTAAATCTTTTTCTAACTTAAAGTTTTTCACTTTTGTTTGCACTGAAACATAGGTTTTTGCAAACTCTACCGCCTGTCGTTTTGCATCTAATAAGGCTTGAGACTCAACCTGTTTTTTTGTTTCTCCTTGATTTAAGCATGCACTGCCTTTTGCATTTGTGATTGATGATTGTTCTGCATGAACCTGATTCAATAAGATATAAGCTAACAAGAATAAGAGTGAATACCTTACTTTTATATTCAATATATTGATTATCATTGAATTAGAACTCCAATCTTAAGCCTGCATTAAACTGGGTTTGGTCAACAAAGTCTTTATCAAACATTTCATCAACAGTAACAAAAATAGTCCATCCATCAGGGAAAACTGATACTAAACTGATACCCGCTCTACCATAGTGTTGATCAACGGCATCGCCCAATACTGTAAATTCATTTTTCCCTGTATCAGAAATAAATCGTGACGTTGTTGTTTGTATATCTGCATCAAATAGATTTTCATATTCAACAAAAACTTGCGGCACAACAACAGCAATATGGGTATTTATGGCATATGAATATTTTAAACCTAGGGTAAATAGAGTTTCATTAACGCTTTTATCATTCACATGCATAGCAAACCCTGCACCACCAGATTCCGAGTAGCCATCAATTTTAGATTTTTGATAATTAACCCGGCCATAAACTTGATAATTATTTTCCCCAGAAAAATAATCCCAACCAACGCCTAAACCTAAAACAAACTGCTTTCCAGATGAATCAGCGGAAGTAACAACATCTAAGGTAGGGATAGTTCTTGAGCTTTCTTGAAATAAAGCAACTCTTGAAAACTCATAATCAGTCCATGAATAAGACATGAGCGCATCTAAATAAAAAGACTCTGTGATATTTTTTGTAGTAAATATATTAAAACTAATTGTATCTGAGGTGCTGTTACCTTCAGTATTCCCTGGAGCAAAGTTACGCCCAGGTAAATCTTCATCAAATTGGGTATCATAATTTTCAAAACTCAACATCCCACCAACTAACCAATCATCTGCAAGTCGATAATCAATACCACCCTGAGCCTTTACAGAATCCGTATTGTAACCCCTTTCAAAGTTAGTTAACTCATGATCTAAATCACCACTTTCGCCACCGAGTAAAAAGCTCATACCTTCTAGTTGAAAACTATCCATAACACTCTGGTTGTTTTTCGCTTGATCCATATGAGATTTATTCTTATCTCTTTGCTGTTTCATTTTTTCTTGTAATGCTTTGATCCTAGAGCGGGTTTGCGCTAAAGCATTGGCCATATTACTCAATGATTGTGTTGGATTTAAAGAGTCTTCGCTGTCACCTGATAAATCACCATTTTCTGAATCCACATTACAGCGTTTATCAAACTCGGAACCGTTAACTGCAGAATTACACGCTAGAAATAGAAAGTTTTGAAATTCATCGGATGCAGCTGTTATTTGAGGAGAATAGCTCACTGATAAACCACAAATAATTGTAGTAATTACACTTTGTTCTGTATTCATAGTCATTACCCTTAATTTGAATGTAACTTATAAAATACAAAGTCTCCGGCTTCATGCCCCGCAAACTTTAAAGGTGCATACTCTGGCACTTGTTCAAATCCCACTTTATTCACATTTGATTGAATATGAGGAGAAACAGCTTTAAAAAGCTCATAACCTGTTAATGCACCTTTATTTTTATTTAAAGCTTGAATAAGTTCAGTAGCAAATACCGAATTTTGACCATTGATACTATCGAGTACAGGCGCTACACCGCCTGAAGTAAATGCGATTCGACTTTTAGCACCTGAAAGAGAGGTCAATAGTTTTAATTTATGATCATGGGAGTTTTCATGACCAATAATGCCGATTGCAGAACGAGACATCATGCCTGAATAACAAGAATCGGCTATCACTAATAATTGTTTCGCTGGCATAATATTTAGCATATCTGTGATCATGATATTTGAGACCCAATTAGCAGGGCTATTAACTTCAGCATCAATTGGTAACCAGTAACCTCTACGGTTTACGCTATCTAATTGGCCATGCCCTGCGTAATAAATTAATAGATGCGTATCATCAGAAAAGTCTTTTTTTAAATCATTTAATGCCGATAAAATTTGATACCTATCAACATCAATCATCAAAGTCGTGGTAAAACCATATAGGTTTTTTAATATTTGCTCTAACGCCTTAGCATCTTTTGTAGCAGTTTTTAATAAAGGTAACGATGTATAATTATTATTACCAATAATTAAAGCATGGTAATGATAGCTTTCATTTGGTGTATCGAATACAACTCCCAATTTATCATAATCTTGTAAATCAATTTTTTGCTGCTTTTGATTCAAAGGAAAACTGAGCTGTATTTTATTATTGTGTTCATCAATAGCTAAAATATTCACAACATCTAAGTTTGAAAGCACTTCCCCCTTAAACATCGACCCCATTAGTTTTGCAGGTTTTTGGTTTATTAAAACCTGAACCACATTATTAGTTGACTGAACTTGCCCTACAATTAGGGTGGTTTTAGCTTGTTTCTTTGCCTCTTTTGATACGATCCTAAGCCCTCTTTGGTCAAGTTCCGGTTCAATTATCAAAATTTTAGAGTTATTTTCATTATTTATATTTGATGTAAGTTCAGAACCGATACCTTTGATGTTAGAAGCTTGTTGATACCAAAATAAAGCCATATTTTTATCTTGTTCAAGTCCTAGGCCTTGCTCAAATAAATTAGCTAAATTAATAGCCGCTCTTGAAAAACCTTGCTCTGCGGCTTTTAGATACCAATGAGCAGCAATACCATAATCAGGATTTACTCCTTGACCCTTTTCATACATTTCACCTACATATGTTTGTGCTGTAGCATCCCCTTCCTTGGCCAGCGGTAACCAAACTTTTAAGGTACTTGCATTACTGGCGCGATCAAAGGCAACATATTCTCCGCCTTTTTTTTCACATTCATTAGTTGTTGTTTTTATCGCTTTTCTTGCAGCTGCATAAGTAATAACACCCAAACGCCTCACTTGAGATGGTAATAAACAATCAACCACCATAAATAAGCTGATTTCTTGAAGATTTTTAGGATTAGCTTGTATCTGAAGGCTCATAAAACACATTAAAATAGCGACAAAATAAAAGCGACTTTTTAAATAAATATATGTGAGTTTTTTATTCATATTATTTTCATCATGGATTAAAAATAACAAAATCTATGAAAGGTTATTTAATGAGTCTAGTCTGTAATTTATTTTTAGTAATGCTAAGTACACAATAGGTAAGATTCTTTAGATATAATAGATTTAAAAATAAAAAAATCCCCACTATAGAAAGTGAGGATTTTGAGGTTTAATCATATTTAATGATTTCAATCGGATAATTTTTTAGCGTTTGCACTAGTTACGCATAGATACAAATTCAGGATAAGCATCCACACCACAATCATGTTGATCCATACCGTTTAGTTCTTCTTCTTCACCAACACGTATACCCATCGTCTTTTTAATAATCATCCAAGTAACAAAAGAAGCAATAAATACAAAACTAAAGATACATGCGATACCTATTAACTGCTTTACAATTGTTGCATCGGCATTTGAAATTGGCACTAACAATAAACCTAAAATACCACATACTCCATGAACAGAGATTGCACCCACAGGGTCATCTATTTTAAGTTTATCTAACATTACAATACTAAATACAACTAAAGAGCCACCTAACGCGCCTAACAATAATGATAATACTGGTGAAGGTGATGCAGGATCTGCAGTTATTACAACTAAACCTGCTAATGCACCATTTAGAACCATAGTTAAATCAGCTTTACCCCATTGTAATTTACACACTAATAATGCTGCAATAGCACCAGCTCCTGCTGCTGCATTAGTATTAACCATGATTTTACCAATAGCAGAAGCATTTTCCATATCAGATAAAAGTAACTGTGAGCCACCATTAAAACCAAACCAACCCATCCATAGGATAAATGTGCCTAATGTAGCAAGTGGTAAATTTGAGCCTGGAATTGGATAAATTTCACCTTTTTTACCGTATTTACCTTTACGTGCACCTAATAAAATAACACCCGCTAAAGCCGCTGCAGCACCTGCCATATGTACAATGCCAGAACCTGCAAAATCAACAAAACCTAATTCAGATAAAAAGCCTCCGCCCCAAGTCCAGTAACCTTCTAATGGATAAATAAAACCAGTTAGTACAACGGTGAAAATTAAGAAAGACCAAAGTTTCATACGTTCAGCTACTGCACCAGATACTATTGACATTGCAGTCGCAACAAAAACAACTTGGAAGAAAAAGTCTGATTCTAAAGAATGGTCAGCGCCTTCTGCCTGAGTGCCAATCAAAGCACCTAAACTTGGAATGAAACCGCCTTCTGCGTTATCAACATACATGATGTTGTAACCAACTAATAAAAACATGGTACAAGCAATGGCATAAAGCGCGACATTTTTTGTTAAAATTTCAGTGGTATTTTTAGAACGAACTAAACCCGCTTCTAACATGGCAAAACCCGCAGCCATCCACATAACTAAAATACCTGATACTAAAAAATAAAAAGTATCTAAGGCAAATTTGAGTTCTAATACTGTATTTTCCATTATTTTATCCCCTTAAATTGCTTCATCATCTAGTTCACCAGTTCTAATACGCACTATTTGCTCTAAGTCATATACAAATATTTTACCGTCACCAATTTTTCCAGTTGAGCCGACACTTGTGATCACTTCAATCAAACGATCAACATTTTCAGATCTAGTAGCGATTTCTAATTTTATTTTTGGAATAAAATCGACTTGATACTCCGCTCCGCGATAAAGCTCGGTATGCCCTCTTTGGCGACCAAAACCTTTTACATCAACAACAGTCATACCTTCAACACCTAAGTCTGAAAGCGCTTCTCTTACATCATCAAGTTTGAAAGGTTTGATAATGGCTGTGATCATTTTCATGGATAATTCCCCTTATGTTCAATTTTTTGCTAGTTAACTAGGTTATTTTTAGTTCTTAGCTTCTAATTATTTTGTAACTAACTATATTTATGAACTAAGTAATCCAACCTTTATGCCAAAAATTAAAAGGCAATACTTTCAATTGGTTAATTTGTAAAAAGGAAGTGACGTTATGTTTTTCGCACTAAATTAGTGCATTAATAGGCATGCATGGTGCGTTAAATTCATAGGAAGGTTACTAATTCAGATACAAATTAAATAAAATGTGGCATTATTTAGTTATATACCGAGTTTTTAACTTGGGCATAATTACATATCCAAAATAATGATAATAAAGGATTTTGATTTTCAATGAGTTACTGGATTATTCAGGCGCTAACAGCATGTATTTTGTTTGCACTTCAATTTGTACCCATTCGACAATACAAATTTGCACTTTATCCAGAATGGGCTGTTTTCACACTTTTCATCATTAACTCAATTTTACTTGTTGCTTTAACTCACTTTGTTATTCGTGGCGCAATTAAATATCAGCAACAGGCAGGAATTGTCGGTAAAAAATTGTTTGCTACTGTGATCGGATGTATTTTAATCTCTTGTTTGGTGGATAGCACTTTAGTCATTAACTTACAGTCCGTGCTTTCTCCTGATATTGATAGCGCAACTAAAGCATTACGTATTGGTAATGAATCACAAGCTTATTTAGAAAACATAGGCGCTTCTAGTTCTCGTTGGCAATTTACTTACGCATTAACCATGCTTTTTTCTACAACACTATTATATAGTGCTTGGAGCACATGTTATTTTTTACTCACAAGCATCAGAAACCGAGTACAAATTAAAGAAAAGGTAAAATCAGGACAGCTTGCTTTATTAATGAGCCAACTTAATCCGCACTTTTTATTCAACTCTATGAACAGTATTCGTGGAATGATTTTTGAAGATAAAACGCTTGCAAAAGAACTGGTCGATAAACTCACAGAGCTGTTCAGATATAATTTAAGTTCAAACCAAAAAATAACCGCCTCACTCGAAGATGAATTACGCGTATGTGAGTTTTATTTAGATATAGAGCAAACTCGATTAGAAGAACGTTTATTAATAGAGATATTTATTGAACCTGAAATTTTGAAGTTGCAGGTACCGACTATGGGCTTGTTAACTTTACTTGAAAATGCAATCAAACACGGTATTGCGCCTCGTATTGAACAAAGCTTATTATCAATCAAAGCCTATAAAACAGATAAACATTGGCATCTATCAGTTACTAACCCGCTATATCATGGTAAATATAAAGCCCAAGGCACTGGCACTGGCTTATCTAATTTAGAACAACGCTTATTATTAATGTACGGTGACAATGCACATATAAAAGTAGATAAAACAAAAGATTTATTTACAGCAAGCCTAACTTTACCCCTTAAGGATAAATAATGAAGTCGACTTATTTAACACAAGTAGGTAAAAATTACTGGCAATACCAAGGCATGTATTTTTTATTTTTTGTTGTAACAGTTACATTTTCAAACTTAAAAGCATTTGCCTCATTCGCTTCTCATGGTTACATCATTTCTTATACTATTGCAGCGATGTTTGGTATGTTTTTTTGTTGTCATGTTATCGCTAGAGGCATTTATAAATTTGCAGAAAAAAGAAACAATGGCATATTTAAAAATGTATTATGGCTGTTATTTAATTCCATTATTTGTGCAAGCGTTTATTTTTTATTCGACCTCGCATTTTATCATTTAAGCGCTGCTTCATTTACATTAACTGATGTTTTTGAAGCTCTTAATGTTAAAAACTCTGAAAATATATCATTTTCATTAAAGCTTTTTATGCATTGGACTGGCTATTGGACAACAATGGGGTTCTGGCTAATAATA
>Ga0209395_1002359_pt1 | contig 24828 bp, 19 predicted proteins | sample GOMGulsemesocosm_3_FD_184635 | JGI IMG/M metagenome (GOLD analysis project Ga0209395, IMG submission 184635) | Methane-oxidizing microbial communities from mesocosms in the Gulf of Mexico - GOM9D Gulf of Mexico (SPAdes) (version 2) | ecosystem: Environmental > Aquatic > Marine > Cold seeps... | reverse complement strand
GCTTTAGTCATTGTACTTGACGCAATTATTACAATGTTTAAAAACTTTTGTAAAAATAAAACAACACAATTTATTTTTATACTTTCAACACTTGTATTGATTGCTTTTAGCTCTTTATACGTACAAGTCATTGTTTTAATAACAGCAGCTATACTAAGCAGTATTTTTTTAAATGAAAGAGAAAAAGAACAAACACTTGCTAGAAAAAAAATCAATAGTCTTCCTTTTATTCTCTTTTTAATGTTCTTTTTTCTTCTTCCTTTTTTTACTTATTTAAACAATGAAATAAAGCTTTTTAGTGATTTTTTTTCTGCTGGTTCTATGGTATTTGGAGGAGGACATGTTGTACTTCCTTTATTAAAAGAACACCTTTCTCATGTTATTAGCGATGAAAACTTTTTACTTGCTTACTCTTTCTCACAAGCCATACCAGGGCCTATGTTTAGTATTGCTTCTTATTTAGGGGCTAATTATTTTAAAGAGTCTGCTTTTTTAGGATCACTTCTTGCAGCACTTGCAATTTTTTTACCTGGTTTTTTACTGATACTTACATTTAAAGAAAGTTTTCAAAGCATCTCCAAACAAAAGAATATTTTAAATGCAATAGCAGGAATAAATGCAGCAGTTGTTAGTTTATTAACTGCTCTTATGATTACTACGGTTTATCCAAGTGCAGTACATTCAAGTAGCGATTTAATACAAGCCTTATTAGGACTTATTGTTTTAAGAGTCTTTAAAATTCCAATACTTTACATGATAGGTTTATTTATATTATTCGCTGTATTTTTTTAAAATATACTTACAAATAATATTAAAAGCCTACAAGCTTACGATGAAAGTGATAAAGGAACCAAAACACAGAATTGCGCACCTTTTTCTTTTTTTGCATAAGAGAGTTTTCCTAAAATACTTTCTTCTATAATTTTTTTAGACATATATAAGCCTATTCCCAAGCCATTTTCTTTTGTTGTAAAGTAAGGTTCAAAGATTTTTTTTGCAATATTTGGATCCACCCCTCCTGCATTGTCTTCTATCAAAACAAGTATATTATTGCCCTCTTTTTTTATATTTATATTAATTTTTGCATTCTTAACTTGTTTTTTTGAAAAAGCATCTTTTGCGTTGTTTAATAAATTAAAAATCACATGTGATAATTCACCCTTGTAATTTCGTAATAAATGATTTTCATCGTAAGCAACTTCAAGCGTAATAGAAAAAAACGTAAAACTGTCTTGAATCAAAGAAATAACACGATGTATTTCATCTACAATAAAAAAGGATTCTTTCTCTTTTTTTAAACTAAGGAAATTAGAAAAATCGCTAATCGTATTTGACATAAATCGTAATTGATTCGAAGCTTCGTCTGTTTTGTTCTCTAAGTACTCTAAAGATAATTTATTGTGTTTAAAAGCCGTTTTAATTGCCATTATAATAAAAGACAATTGAGTAAGAGGTTGTTTCCATTGATGTGAAATATTTTCAATCATTTCACCCATAGAAGCCAATTTATTTTGATGATATATAATTTCACGTTGATTAATATATTCTTTTTTTAATACCTTAAATTCATAGGCCAAAATACAAAGCATAAAAACAGATTCAAAAGCGAATATAAATCCTTCTACGCTTTTAATATTATGTATAAGTTCCCTCTGCAAATATAAAATTTGTACTTCAATTGCAAAAAAGTACACAATAAGAACGCCCCATCCAAGTAAAAAGAAAAAGGAAGCTTTATTTCCTTTTGTCATCGAAAGTATTGCAATAAGTAAATATATACTAAAAGAAGTAGCATAGGGTAAATAATCATATATTGTATTGTTATCAAAAAATAAAACAATGAATAAATGAAGTGTATTAATAAGAATAATAAATTTTAGTATTTTATCTAAAAGAATATATTCTTTTTTAGTATTAAATAAATACTGAACAAAAAGATTAGAAAACAATGAGAATAAATAAAAAATAATAATTCCAAAATACTCATAATTTTCATCAAATATATTTATTTCATACAGTAAAATTCCAAGTATCAATAAGTGTGTAAGTGAGCAAAATAAATAGCTCTTTTTTTCATTAAAAAAATACAATATTAAAAAAAGAAGAAAAGCAGTAAAAATTATTCCATAAGAAAAGCCCTTAAGCGTTTTTTTTAATGATTCTTCTCTTAGGTATTCTTTTACTAAAGAAACATTAATATCTAAATTTACATAATTATGTGTATTGTCAAGCTTTAAAAAAAAAGACCTTGGAATATCATCTTGTTTTAATACAATAATAGGAGGAATAAGGCTTAAGTTTAGAGCTTGAGTATATTTTTTTTCTAGACTTATTTTTGAAAATAAAGAGTTAAATGAAATAATATAGTGTTCATCTTTGAAGCTTTTTTCATCTAAGGTAAATTTTATAAAATAAGATTTATCACTGTGTTTGATAAAGGGTAAGGTGATCTTTTTAAAGTTATTTGATATCTTTATATCTTCAATACTTGTATTAGTATTATCTATTTCAAGTACCGAAATATTTTTAATATAATTTGCACTTAAAGTAGTAAAGAAGATTAAAAAAATAAAAATACTTTTTATCACTAATCTTCCTTAAGAACTATTTTATAGCCAATTCCAGAAACATTTTTAATCACATTTTTTGTGATTTTTTTTCTAATATCTTTTACAATGGAACGAATAGCATCTTCACTCATTATTCCATCCCAAATGGTATTTGAGAGTTCAGAATAAGAAAGCACTCTGTCATGATTTATAAGTAACATTTTAAGGAAAACATGTTCTTTTTTAGAAAGAAATATTTGCTCCTTATTTAAAAAAAGATTGTTATTTAGCGTATCAAATTTAAATCCATCTCCTAAATTAAAAACATTTCTTTTTTGACTTACATCTGTAATACATGATTTTAAGGTAATTAATAATTCATTTTCAATCACAGGTTTTACTAAATATTTTATTAAACCCAAATCCATTGCTTCTAATAAATATGGCGTTTTTAAAAAAGCTGTCATGACAATGATTTTAGTATCTTTATCTTGTTCTCTTATTTTTCGAACCATCTCCAAACCATTTAAATTTGGCATATGAATATCTGTAATAATTATGTCTGGTTCACAGGCTTTGTACATCTCTATACCACTTAAACCATCATGTGCTTGATAAATATTGTCAAAATAAAATTCCAAAAGATCAATCGCACTTTTTCTTACCATATCTTCATCATCTATATATAAAATTTTTAAACTACTAAACTTTTTCATATAGCTACTTTTTATTTATAGTATATTCAAATTAAATGTATTTTTAGTGTATTTTCACATTAAATATTAAAATTTATACATGATTATTTACTTGATTTATAGCGTATAATTATAAATACATTTACCTCATCATGAAAGAAATAATAATTAGAATAAGAAATCGTATTTTGTTAAATGTTTGATTCTTTAGTTTTGGTGAGAAATATTTATTTATTAAGTATTCAAAATACATCCCTTATAAAAAGGGATGTATTTGAAATTATTTAGTTTCTAACAGTTACGGGAACTGTATCATCTAAGTTATCTTCGTTTACACTACCTAAATCTGACTGGGCTTGCGCTAACATTTCAAATTCTTCTTCTGCTGTTTTGGCTACTAATCTGTTCTTAGAGTATAAGAAATAATATAGTGCACCAATAACATACAATACAAGAGTATAAAAGAATGCTTTTGGATCATAAGCATATACACCTGTTAAAGCAACAATTGATAATACAAGTGAAATACCTGATGTCATAACCCCACCTGGAGTTTTATAAGGTCTTGGCATATCTGGTTGTTTAATTCGTAATAGAATATGACTCAAAGACATTAAGGCATATGAAATTGTAGCTCCTACAACTGCCATTCCTAACATTAAATCACCTTCACCTGTTAATGATGCCCCAAATCCAAGAACACCTGGAACTACAAGTGCCCACGTTGGTGCTTTTCTCTCACTAGTAAGTGATAAAAATTGTGGTAAATATCCCGCACGTGATAAAGCAAATACCAGTCTACTATACCCATAAATAATTGAGAAAAATGATGCAATTAAACCTGCAAGTCCCAATACATTTACTACTGTTGCTAATGTTTCATGCCCACTTAAACTTAATGCATCAACCAAAGGAACAGCACTTTTTCCAATAACATCAGAACCAACTGCTCCAGCTGTTAAAAATACAACTACTACTGCTGTAAAAAGTAAAAATATCATTGCACCAATAATTCCTTTTGGTACATCTTTCGCTGGATTCTCTGCTTCTTCAGCAGCTAAAGGAACACCCTCTACTGCTAAAAATAACCACATAGCAAAAGGCAATGCAGCCCAAACACCATACCAACCAAAAGGTAATATTTCACTTGCACCTGCAGCTTCTGCTGAAACAGCTATATCAAATAAGTTATTAACATCAAACTCACTAATAAGTGCAACACCAGTAGCAATAATTGCAAATACTGCAAGTGCACTAATAACCATCATTGATTTAAGTGCTTCTCCTACACCAAATAAATGAATAGCAATAAAAACACCGTAAAAAATAGCATATACCATTGGTCCATTAATACCTAATAATGCTTCTACTGCGGAGCCTATAAAAATTACAATAGCAGCAGGTGCTAAAGCATATTCTATTAATATGGCAAAACCAGTTAGATATCCACCAGCAGGACCCATTACTTGTCTTGCAAAACTGTATCCTCCACCAGCTGCAGGAATTGCAGCTGACATTTCAGCCAGTGATAATACCAAACAGATATACATTACAGCCATTAAAACAGCAGCGATTGCAAAACCACCCCAACCTGCTTCTGCTATTCCAAAGTTCCAACCTGCGAAATCTCCTGAAATTACGTATGAAATTCCTAAACCAGCTAACAGCATCCAACCTGCTGTTCCTTTTTTTAATTGCCTCTTAGCCAAATAATCTTGGTCAATATGATTTGTACTCATTACATTCCTTTATTTAATTAAATTTAATCTTGAATATTACATTCAATACTTTCCTTCATTCCCAATACATATCTCCTTTTTACTTGTTTATTTTTCTAAATTTTCTAGCCAGTTAGAAATTTCTAATAAACGGTATTTTTCATTGTTATAAAAAGCCTTTTTATTATTAACAAGCTCTTCTTCTAATGCTCTAATTTCATTTTTATATTCATCGTTATTTTTAAAGTAGCCACTTTGTATTAGTTTTTTTTCTAATCTTTTATACGTTGATAACATTTGAGCGGAATCAAACTCAGGGTGATATTGAACACCTACAAAAATACCCCCCTTGTAGTTAATTTCCAAGGCTTGAACAGGACAAAATTCATTACTTGCTAAAAGAGTACTATTAGTTGGAAGTTCTTCTATATAATCTCTATGCACACAGAAAGAAGAAATAGCTCCACTCTTATTCTTAAACAAATAATGTTCCTTACCTTCTTTAGTAACATTAAGCTCTTTCATTATTCCAACTTCATACCCTTTTTTAAATGCAGATACTTTTCCACCAGCTGCAACAACAGCTACTTGTAATCCCCAACAAGATCCATAAATAGGTACATGTGATTCAAAAGCATTTTTACATAATAAAATTTGAGGGTCTACATACTTTGCTGATTCATTAACACTTAAAGCAGAACCTGTCCATAAAATCCCATCGTATTTTTTTAGCTCTTCTATACTTACTTGTTTAAAATCTTCTCTTGTAGGGTAAAGGGCATCTATTTCATAATTACCAATTGATTTTATGGCTTTTGTAAATAAAGGTACGTAAGAAAGTCCTTTAAATTTCTCTATACTTAAAGAGTCTTCATCCGTATTTCCCTCAATAATCAATAACTTTTTCATTAGTAATCTTTTAATAAATCATAATTACCACTATGTGCTGCTTTAAATAAAATAGTTAAATCTTCTATTTCTAGTTTTTTAGCATTTGTACCTGTAGAAGGATCAGCATATGCTAAAACACCAATTTCATCTGCACGATCATCTTGTATTTTTGCTTCACTTAAATTAGAAGGAATACCCAGTGTTTTTTGTAAAGTAATAATATAAGCAATAAAACTCTCTAAAGATGGATTATCAATATCTAAAAAGATACACAGTTTTATCATTTTTTCTTCAATTGCAGATTTATTTTGTCTTAAAGCATAAGGTAAAATAATGGAGTTTGCTAAACCATGTGGGGTATTAAATAAACCACCTAGTTGGTGAGCAATTGAGTGAACTGAACCCAAACCTTTTTGAAAAGCAGTAGCTCCCATCATTGCAGCAACTAACATATTAGCTCTTGCATTTTCATTGTTTCCATTTTCATAAGCTTGTACAAGATTCTTTTTAATTAAAGAGATTGCCTCAAGTGCTATGCCATCTGCCATAGGATGAAATCCTGGTGCAAAATATGCTTCAAGAGCATGAACTAAAGCATCCATACCTGTCCAAGCCGTAATATGTTTTGGTAAACCGTACGTTAAATTAGGATCTAAAATAACCAAAGAAGGTAACATTAAAGGATGAAAGATAATCTTTTTTGCATGGCTTATACTGTTTGTAATAACACTGGCACGTCCTACTTCAGAACCAGTTCCAGAAGTAGTAGGAATAGCAATAATAGGAGCTATTCCTTCAATATTTGCACGTAAAAAATTATCACCTACATCTTCAAAATCCCAAATACTTAAGCTCTGTCCAGACATAAAAGCAATTGTTTTTCCAGCATCTAAAGCAGAGCCTCCACCAAATGCAATTACTCCATCACAAGCGTTTTCATTATATACCTTAACGCCATCTTCTACATTTTTACCACTTGGATTACTTTGAACATCTGAAAATAATGAAAAAGAAACATTTTCGTTTTTCAAGGGATTTGTTAAATCCTGCATAATAGGTAAAGTAACCAAAGCTTCATCTGTTACGATTAATGGGTTTTTTATATTTAAATGTTTACATGCTTTTACAATATCATTTGTTCGTTCATGCCCAAACCATATTGAGGTTGGATAATTCCAATTTGTTGTGTTTATTTTAGACATATTATTTCCTTTAATTTTTGTTTTCTTTTAAGCAAGGCGTTTTTATAATTTAAAATGAATGGATTTTAATCTGGTTACAGAGTCAAACACATAAGCAGATAAAGAAACCCCACGCCCAGTATTTTTAACCCCCGTCCAAGCCAAAGCTGGATCTAGATAATCACATCTGTTTAAAAATACGGTTCCTGTTTGAATTTTTTTAGATAATTCTTTTGATTCTTGCACATTTGAAGACCAAATAGAAGCGGTTAAGCCAAAATCACTGTCATTCATTAAAGAAAGAGCTTCTTCATCACTTGAAACCTTCATAATCCCAATAACAGGACCAAAACTTTCTTCTTTCATTACACTCATAGTATGATTTACATCTACTAAAACATGAGGAGATAAATAAGGTGTTCCTTCTTTAGAGTTTTCAAATAAACTCTCACTTACTAAAGATTTAGCACCCTTACTTAAAGCATCTTTTATTTGCTCTCTCACATAAGTACTGGCACTTGTTTTTACCATTGGTCCTAAATTAGTTTCTTTATCTAAAGGATTTCCTAATTTATATGTTTTAGTGATTTCAACAAATTGTTTAACAAAAGCATCGTATACATCCTCATGTACATAAATTCTCTCAATTCCACAACAAGACTGTCCTGAGTTAAAAAAAGATCCATCTACTAAGTTTTCAACCGCATTTGAAACATCGGCATCTTTTCTTACATAAGCTGGATCCTTACCACCTAATTCTAAACCACAAGGAATAAACTTATCTTTAATAGCTTCTTGAACCGCAATTCCACCCTTAACAGAGCCTGTAAAAAATACTCCATCCACTCTCTCATCTGCTAACATCAAGGCTGTGTTTTTATGATCTAAATATAAAATTGAGAATAAGTCTTTTGGTAAACCTGCTTTTGTAAAAGCATCTTTATACCTTTTTGCAACCAAAGGAGTTTGTGCTGAGTGTTTTAAGACTACTGAATTTCCAGCTAATAGTGCTGGTATTAATACATTTACAGATGTAAGAAATGGATAATTCCAAGGACTTAAAATACACACATTTCCAAGAGGCAATTTTTCAATATATCGATCAAAGCCTTCAATACTAGGAGGGTAATGACTTTCTAAGTTATCTTTTGCAATTTGCATTAAATAATCTGCTCTTTGTTTAAAGCCTTTTATCTCAAATGGTGTATGAGAAATGGGTCTACCCATTTGATAGGTTAACTCTTTTGATATTTCATCTTCTTGGGATACTAAAATATCTATAAATTTTTGTATACATTCTTTTTTCTTCTCTAAACTTACGTCTTGCCATAAGCTTTGAGCTAAAGCTGCTTTTTCTAAAACAGTATTGATATCCTCTAGGCTATGTAATTGTTCTTCTACATAAACAGCCCCATCAATGGGACTTATTGTTTTAAATGTACTCATGATTTTTCCTTCTTTTATATAATTTCAAAATATCTGTTTAATTGCCAATCGGTAATAGCTTTTAATTGTTCAGCCGATTCATGTTCTCTTGTATAAGAATAATGATCCACAAAAACATCACCAAAAATTTCTCGCGCAATTTTTGATTGTTTTAAACGATCAGCTGCTTGATCCAATGTTTTTGGAAAAGAATACTCTCTCCCCATATCAACATCATAAGCATTTCCAGCAATAGGAGAAGTTGGTTCAATTTTATTTTTTATTCCCCATAATCCAGTTCCTACAGCTGCAGCTAGTGCAATATACGGATTAATATCAGCAGCAGCAACTCTGTACTCAACTCTCTGTGCTTTTGCACTTCCTGTTATTGCTCTTAATGCACACGTTCTATTATCAACACCCCATGTAGCTTGTGTAGGTGCCCAAAACCCAGGAATTAGTCGTGTATATGAATTACACGTTGGTGCAATCATTGCTAATATTTCTGGCATAAGTTGTTGCTGCCCACCTATAAACCATCTCATTTCATCAGAAATAGTATTTTCTTTTTTCTCATCATAAAAAATTGATTTTCCATTTTTGTCTTTTGCAGAAATATGTAGGTGACCTGATTGTCCAGGATAATCGCCTGACCACTTCGCCATAAAAGTAGCCATATAACCTTGTTGTTGTGCTAAAACTTTTGTAAATGTTTTAAATAATATTGCTTTATCTGCCGTTTTTAATAACTCGTCATAAAGTAAAGCTGCTTCTAAAACACCAGGTCCAGTTTCTGTGTGTAAACCTTCAATTTCCATATCCATATCTAAACATAAATCCATTAAATCATGATAAAAATCACTCTGAACTGAATTTCTTAGAACTGAATAGCCAAACATTCCAGGTGTAAAATGTTCTAAGTTTTTATAGTTTTTTTCTCTAACACTAGCAGGAGTTTCATTAAACATAAAAAATTCAAATTCGCTTGAAGCATCAAAAGTAATGCCTAAGTCTTTTCCTTGTTTAATTACGTTTTTAAGAAGGGTTCTTGGACAAACCTTTGCATGTATTTCTTTTCCTTCAAAGTCTAAAAGAAAGAAAATAGAATTTTCCTCTAAAGGAAGTTCTCTACATGAGCTTAAATCAATTGTACCAAGAGCATCAGGAAAAGCCGTACTCCAACCAGTTACTGAATCTTTCGCATACAATTCATCATGACAATCCCAGCCAAAAATCACATCACAAAATCCCAAACCACTTTCAAGTATAGAAGCAAATTTAATCGTAGAAATATACTTACCTCTTAAAATACCATCAATGTCCGTTGCAGCAACTTTGATTCTTTTGATATTACGTTGTTCAATTAATTCTAAAGCATCTTCTTTAGTTTTAATATCACCTGCTTTTAATATTTTCATTTCACTCATTCCCTCGCTCCTAAAAAATAATCTACAATTAGTATAAGCTAATTAAATGGATTAATAAAGGGAATAAAAAAGAATTAAATGTAGAAAAAGGGGGAAAAGCTAAAAATGATTGTAAAAAAGAGGAAATACTAGGAATCGCTCTTCTTTTACAATTTTAATAAACACTAGAAATTATTTAAAAAAAGGAAAAAAAAATCTTATTTTTGATTAGAGGGCAAGGACACTATTCACTTTTGATTCTAATTCATTAGCTGTAAAAGGTTTTGTAATATAGGCTTGTCCACCTGAGCGTAAACCTTTGTTAATATTATCTAAATCTGTATTTCCACTTAAAAAAATTACGGGAACTTTTTCATAAGCGTTAATTTTTCTTAATTCTTTACAGGTTTCATAACCATCCATTCCACCCATAATAACATCAAGTAGAATTAAATCAAATTTTTCTCTTTGAATTAATTCTAAGGCTTTTTCTCCTGATTTTGCAAAGGACAAATTATGAGAAGAGAGGATATTCGCAACAAACTGAATATTCTTACTTAAATCATCAACAATTAAAATCTTCATTTTATTACCTTTTTATGCTTAAGTCTTTTAGTTCTTTTAAATGTATTTGTATCATATCAATATCAAAAGAAGAAATGGCATCTAATAATTTTTGAGATAAATCTAATAGTATTTTACTCTTATGCAATTTTGAAAAACGTGAAATATCCTGCGCCAGTTCTTTTAAGAGAGAAAAGTTATTGTTATTTTCTTGCTCACATAATAATTTAAAAAAAGTTTTTTCATATTTTATTAACAAAGCTTCACTTATAGTATTTTCTACTTTTGTAAGCGTAGTATTTGTCTTAACAAGAGTCGTTTTTAAATAAACCTTTAAACTATCTATTAAAGTATCATGCAAAACTGGTTTTGTTAACAGTTTATCAAAACCGTAAATTTCTTGCATCTCTATTTCTGTATATAGCACAGATGCAGTAATAGCTAAGATTGGCAAGGATTTATATTTTGGATTGTTTCTTATGCATTTAGTTGCTTCAAAACCATCCATAAGAGGCATACGAATGTCCATTAAAATTAAATCTATTTCATTATTCTCTAAACACCTTAAAGCCTCAGCACCATTTTTAGCTTCTGTTATTTTTAAAGGCTGATCTTTAAGCATTCCTTTAATTAATTCTCTATTATAAAAAACATCATCAACTACTAAAATACTTGCAGGACTAAAATCATATTCTAAGCAGTTCTGCTCCTTAAGTGGGGAACTCTCTATAGAGTTAACATTTTCAAGGCATAAAGTAAAACGACTCCCAGCGTTTTTTTTACTTTCTACTTTAATGAAACCACCCAATTTATAAGACAATTTTTTTGATATTGCAAGTCCTAAACCAGAACCTCCATATTTTAAATCATCTTGACCTTTTTGTTGCTCAAACTGTTTAAAGATAAGTTTTTGATTCTTTTTAGGAATTCCAATCCCACTATCAATTACATGTATTAATAATGAAAGCTTATTATTCTTATCTTTTTTAGATTCAACTGCTATTTGAACGAAACCTTTTTCTGTAAACTTAATAGCATTTGCAAGTAAGTTAATTATAATTTGTTTAATTCTTTGCTCATCACTTAAAATCAGCTTTGGAATATTCTTTGAAAAGGTCAAATCAAAATCGAGTTTTTTTGCCTGTGCTTGCAATAAAAACATTTGATATATTTCATTTAACAATTTATTTATATCTACTGGTTTTTTTTCTATATGTAATTTTTCTGATTCAATTTTAGAAAGATCAAGAATTTCATTTATTAATTTAAGCAAATTCTCACCACTAGAACTAATAGAAGAAAGATAAGATTTCTGGGTAGAGTTTAAAGATGTTTTTTCTAATAACTCAGTAAACCCAAGAACTGCATGCAAGGGTGTTCTAATTTCATGAGACATATTGGTTAAAAAATCTGATTTACTTTTGTTGGCTTGTTCTGCTTCTTTTTGAGATAATTTTAGATTATGTTCCAACTCAATTCGAAGTTTTATTTCAGTATTCATTCTATTATTCACATTTAAAAACCATATTAAAATTAAAAACAGCACAATAATAACAATTACAAAAAGGGTATAGTTAATCTTTTCTACATAATCAATATTAACCCAGTTCTCCATAATTTTAAATTTCTTTTGAGAAGGAATAGAATCAATAATTTTATTTAAAATACCAACTAAAGGAAGAAGATCTTTTCTTATACCAAAACCTAATCTTGTTGTAAATTCAGTTTTTCCTACAATTTTTATATTATTTAAACCATTTTTAGTAATATAATATGCAGCAACAGGTAAGGTTGAAACAAGAGCATCTATTCTTCCATTTTCTATATCTAAAAGAGCTTCTTCAATTGTATTAACTGTTACAAAAGAAATATAAGGATAAGCATCTTTAATTTTTTCTATATAACCATATTCATAAATAAGCGCTATTTTTTTATCTTTAATAGAATCCAAGCCTTGAATAAAACCTTGTTTATTATTCATAAGAATAATGATATCTTTTTCCATATAACTCTTAGTAAAAATATAGTTCTCTCTATTTGCATCTGTAGTATCTGATAAAATATCAATTTCACTTTTTTTAAGAAGATCAAGCGTACCATTCCAAGAATCTGTAATAACATGATTGAATTTTAAGCCTGTTGCTTTTGTAATCTCATTTAAATACTCAGATACAACCCCAATATATTCCCCTCTACTGTCATATGCCTCAAAAGGAAACCAGTTAGGATCACCTGCAAAATTTAAGACAGGATGATTGGCTAACCATTCTTTTTCAATACTTGATAATCTTAATTTATGTTCCAAGCCATTTCTATCAATTAACCAATTATTATAAATTTTCTTTTTACTTACTTCACTGATACTTTTAAGCGTTTTTTCTATGATAGAAGCTAAAATTGCTTTTTTCTTTGAAGTAATAATATGCAAATCACTTCCATTATTAAAAGGATTTTCTTTAAAAGGCACGATTTCTAAAATTGAATGTTTTCGCATTAAATGAGAGAGAACAGAATAAGAACCAAAAAGAATATCTGCTTTTCTCTCTAAAACAGCAGAGATAGCACTGGAAAGGTTTTTTGTTTCAATGATTTTTAAATATGGCATTTCTTTTTTAATTAAATCAATACGGAAATAACCCTTTGGAAGCGCCAAAGTTAAACCTTTTAGGTCCGAAAAATTTACCGCTTTTATACTTTTATGTACAAAAAAGTAATCTATTATTGAAAGATAAGGACTAGAGAAAGAAACATGTTTTTTTATTTTTTTATCAAAATAGGCTGTGGGAATAATATCAATTTCAGAGGCTATAATTTTTTTTTCAAGATTATTCCATGAATCAAAAATATAATTAAATTTTAAACCAGTTTTTCTTGAAATAATTTTTAGATAATCAGAACTCAAACCTTCGTGTTTTCCTTTACCATACATGCTAAAGGGTGCCCATTTTTCTTTTGCACCAACTTTTACAACGGGATTGTTTTGAATCCACAATAATTCTTGCTCATTTAAAAGAAGTTTATTCTCATTTGCGAATAAAAATATTGTAAAAGAAAGAAAGAATAATATTTTACTCATACTAGTAATTACCTATTTATTTAAGATAGCAATAAAGAACAATATCGCTTTGTGTTAAATTATATAATAAATAAATGTAGGAAAAGTGGGAAGAAATATTAAGATACCTTCGCAAATAAAATACAAAACAATAAGGAAGAAATTTTTTATTAGTAAAATTAAAAAATATTTATAAAAAATATTTTTTAATTAAGAAGAATGTTTGCTTTTATAAAATAAAGATATGTAAATACCAATTGCGATAAAAACAATTCCATAAAAATGATATGTCTCTAAGTTTTCTCCTAAAAATACATAGGCTAAAATACTTCCAGATACAGGCATAATATGTGTTACTTGTCCTGTTTTATTTGCACCTATCTCCATAATTCCTCTGTTCCACAAATAATAAGAAAATAAAGAAGGAAATATTGCCATATAAAGAACAGATGTATATACAGTAGATGAGAAGTTAAAATGAACGGTATTCCCCATTAAAAAATAAATGATAAACAACATAATAAAACCTAAAAGAGTAATAATAGAAATAAACTCAAAGGCTTTTAATTTAGTAGGTTTATATTTTACTAAAATACAATAAGTAGCCCAAGTAATTGATGATAATATAACCCAAAAATCACCTTTGTTAAATTCAAAATTGATTAAATTGGAGATATCCCCTTTTATAACTAGAAATATCACCCCAAGCGTTGATAAAAAAACACCAATTATTTGATTAAAAGTAATTGGCTCTTTTGTAAATAGCGTATTTAATACAATAATTATAATAGGAATGGAAGAATTAATTAACAGTGAATTAGTAGCCGTTGTTTCTTGCAATCCATAATACAAAATAGTATTAAAACCAGTCACTCCTAAAAAAGACAATACAAGTAAAATTAGAAAGTTATTTTTGATTGCAGTAAAAATGACTTTTTGATGCAAGAAGATATAAGGCAGTAATAAAATTAAAACCAAGCCCCATCTAAAAAGTGCCAATTCCATGGGTTGGATTTCAGGACTAACCAATCTACCAAGTATGAAATTTCCAGACCATAATAGTACGGCTATGGTTATCAAAGCATATATTTTCATTAACAAATATCCTTATAAAATATATAAATTATTATTTTGAAATGATTGTAACTAAAGTTTATGATATTTTTATAATATCAGCATGGATTTTGATTTAAATATTTTTGATTAATAAAATTAACTCACTTTAATAGGTTTAAAATATTGTCTATTAGTCTAACTTATTTTAAAATACTTAGCTTCCTTATATTCTTAATATTTGATTTCAAAAGTACTTATGTATTATCTTTTTTTTTGTATACTCTTTTATGATTAAAAATGAAAATACCTTTAACTTTTCTTCTCATGATACACTCATTTTACCTCAAGGATTAAAAGATTTTCCTGATGTTAAAAGTCTTTTTACCTTCAATAAAAACACTGGTATTTTACACAAAAAAATAAATCAAAATTTAATCAATGTAGAGTTTTATACCCAAAGTCATGTTATCGTGTTTAATATATCTGGCATTGAGACTATCACTGCATATGATTGTAAAAGCATAAAAATAGAAGAAAATGAATTACTCTTTTTACCTAAAGACAACTATTTAATCTCAGATTTTATTAAAAAAAACACACAACTTGAAGCTTACTTGTTTTTTTTAGATGAAGATATCATTGAAACGTTTTTATCCAAACAAAAAAAAGAAACAGAAGGTAATAAAGAAGAAACATCTTTCTTTAAAATTGCTTCAAGCCCTGCTCTTAAAGATTACATTAAAACATTAAAAAGCATAAGTTCTCAAATGAAAAGCTCAAAACAATTTTTAGAAATAAAAATACTAGAACTTTTATATTTAATTAAAAGCCAAGACAAACACAAAAAACTTCAAGGTTTTTTAAGCACAAATAATAATTATAAAAACAAAAGAAATATACTTTCATTAATGAAAAAGTATTACCTCAATAATTTTTCAATTCAAGATTTTGCAACGCTATCAGGGCGCTCTTTATCTTCTTTTCATAGAGATTTTAAAGCAGTTTACAAAACCACGCCTAATCAATTTTTAGTAAAGATAAAAATGCAACATGCAAACACAGCACTTGAAGAAGAAAATAAAACAGTAAGTGAAATAGCAAGTGATTTAGGCTATGAAAACATCTCTCATTTTATAAAAGCTTACAAAAACATATACCATATTACCCCAAAACAGAAACAAAAAAACGCTCTTTGACATAAAAACGTTATTTTTAAACGTATATGAGTAGTTTTTCTTTTATTATTCTTCTAAAATATTCTTATCTTAAAACTAAGGAAAAATATGAGTATTAAAGTAGTACTAAATTTAAGCGTACAAAAGAGCCTAAAAGAAGATTTTCTTCTTTTTTTAGATGAAAATCTTCCAAATGTAAGATCTTTTGATGGATGCAAGCATATTAAGGTTTATTTTAATGAAGAGAGTTTAAACATGGCAATTGATGAGTTTTGGGAGAATAAAGAAAAACATCAAAAATACATTGAATTTATTAAAAAAAATGGAGTTATGCAAAAACTTCAGTCTTATTTGTCAAAAGATGTTGACGTTAATTATTTTGATATTTTAGATATTTAATTAACTAGTAATACTAATGGGGAGAAGTACGAACCAAACGATTTCTCCCACCGTCTTTTGCTTTATATAAAAGCTCGTCACACACACATAAAATATCATCAATTTGTGTGTGTGTTGCTCTTGAACTTAAGCCCAAAGAAACAGTAAATTTTATTTCATTGTCATTTATTTTAATGCTTGCTTTTTCACACGCTTCTCTTATATTTTCAGAAATTTCATTAATTTTTTCTTCTTTTATATCAAAAAATGTGATACAAAACTCTTCCCCACCAATTCTAGCAAAAACTTCATCACAAATCACTGTGTTAATAATCATACAAAATTCAATTAAAACCTTATCCCCACTAGCATGTCCATACGTATCATTTATTTTTTTAAAATAATCAATATCAATCATTAGTATATAAAAAGTTTTATTTTCAAGAATTGCTTTTTTTAATAATACTTTACTTTTATTAAAATAACTTCGTCTATTGCATATGTTTGTTAAGGTATCTATATTTGCTAAAGTGTAGAGTTTTTTATTACTTGTTTGCAGTTTTCGTAAACTTTTACTTAATTGATTGGTTCGTCTGTTTACTTTTAATTCAAGTAACTTATTATAATTTATTAATACCTTTTGACTTTTATAAATCATCAGTGTCAGCAATAAAGTAAATAAAGCAATCATACTGTTTAAAATTAAAATTGTTTGCTCTGAATTAGTAATAAGTTCTCTGTCATTTTGAGTACGTATAGAAAAAACAGGAAAATTCAAAGCATCATAAAATACAATTGTATTAACTAAATTATTATCAAATAAATCAGTATTTATTTTAATATTTTTTAAATAAGATAAGGATATTTTCAAATTATTTTTTTCAAATAAGAATTCGGATAATTCAATTTTCTTAAAAACATTTGATATTTGATTTAGATCTTTATTCCTTAGTATTTTACCGCTGTAAATCCAACCATTTACACTTCCTGTAAAATCACTTCTTAAAACCTCTGCTTTAGCCAAATACATAAAATTAGATTTATACTTAACTATGCTTGTTAAGAAGTTTATCTTATTAAATCTATCTAATATATATTTTTCAAAATTCTTAGCATCTTTTTTGAGGTCGTTTTGTCTGTATTTTGAAAATATAACTTTGTTTTTCTTATCAACAAAAAAGAAAAAACTCACATCTAAATCAACTAAGGTATTCGTACCCTCTCTAAAGTTCTCATTTATATACTCTTTATTTACATCTGTCATAAAAGAATAGGTATCATCCCATTTACTATAATCATTTGTCGTCATAAAAAGATTTTCAATCTTGCTATTCATACTATTAAGTACGGTTTTAACGTTGTTCATATTTTGATTTTTTTCAAGTTTTAGGGAGTCATTTATTAAAAACTTATAACTAGTAAGAGAAAATAATGATACAAATAATAAGTAAGAGCTAATAAATATAATCATATTTAATTTTGCGTTATTAAAATTCATAATATCCTCTTTATAAGGTTTTATAAATAATATTAGTCTTTATTAACTTATACAAGTATTAACATTTTAAGTTATTATTTTTATATAATTTTATTATTTAATCAAAACTTCGTATTTCTAAGTCCTCTCAAAAAAACATGAGAAAAAGAAGGATATTAAAAGAGTAAAATAGAATACTTAATTTTGAAGTTCATAGGAGATTACATACAAAGATTCAATTCCAGGGTAAATCTCTTGTATTACGCTTTTTAATTCTTTTAGACTCATGTTTTCTTGTTTAGCATGAAAACTGTTTAAATCAGTGAGTAAAATAGGTACTACTTTTATAATTTTTACAGCGCAAAACCAACGTGATGTTTCATAAGTGGATACTTGGACAATAGCGTTTACACTGTAATCTTTTTCTTGTTCATCTCTAATTGTAATTGTTTTTTTACCAGATAAGATATCTGTTTCAAAGCGTTTAAAAAAGGTCATTTCAGATAGGTTCATAAGCGGTCCTGTTTAAGTGTTTAATACAGAGTATCTTAACTAAATGCCTGTAAATACAAGGTAAAAAACTTTAAACTTTTATATCTAACCACCTTTTTTGTCTGTATATACGATAATAAATCATTCCTTTTATCAATGTCTCTATATTCATAATTACAAAAATACTTATAATTCCTAAGCCCATTTTATAAGCAATAAAAGAAGGAATAACACGTAAGAACCAAAGAGATAAAAAATTAATTTTTAATGTTGTTTTTGTAGCTCCTGCTACACGAAGTGCAGAGGCATAAACAAACGTAAACGCCAAGGGAATTTGAGCCAAACCAACTAGGGTTAAATATAAAGAAGCCACTCTAATTGTTTCTGCATCTTTAGTAAAAAAACTGCTTAAAAATTCAGAAAACACAATAAGAAAAACACCAATGCTACACATAAAAATATAAGCGATTCTTCCACTAATTATTCCCATAGCATATGCTTTTTCTTTATTTTTTTCACCTAAACTTTGTCCTACTAATGCCATAGCTGCAATTGAGAATCCAAGACCTGGCATAAACGCTATGCCTTCAACTCTAAGACCAACTTGATAACCTGCTAACTCTGCTGTTCCATATGCCGTAATAACTGCTATAAAAAGTAAAAATGATAAACTTGATACCAATCTATCTAAAGCAGCACTCCAACCAATATGCAGTACTCTTTTTAAATCCTTTAAACGAATTATTGGTACAAAATTTAATTTGGCATAAGGCTTTTTCAAAATTACAAAATAAGCAAGCACATTAAAACTATAAGCAATTATTGTGGCATATGCCGCACCTTCTATTCCCATAGCATCAAATCCAAAATGACCAAAAATAAGTACATAATTTAAAAAAGCATTAAGAGCAGCAGACACTAACTTTATATATAAAGAAGTACTGGTATCACCGGCTGCTGAAAGTGCATTATAAAGTAAGGTATCAATAAAAATCACAATAATACCTGCTGTTATGATTTTAAAATATAAGGTACCTTGAATTACTACTTCATCTTGTACTCCCATACTCTCATAAATAAATTCACTTGCAAAATACCCCGTGACACTAACAAATACTGATAAAAAAATAGCAAAAAGAATAAGCGTAAAAAGTAAAGAAGAAGCCCTTTTTTTTCGTTTTTCTCCTATGAACCTTGAGATTAGCGCATTACCTCCTACTACGTAAAGTGTTGTAATTACATTTATTATCATCATAAATTGCATACTAATACCAACAGCAGCAAGGGCATGAATACTAATCATTCCCACCATAATCATATCAATTAGCATTTGCAAAATATCAACCAAATGTTTTAAAGCAGCTGGAATAGCCAATCTAAATACACTTTTGCTTTCTTTTGATAGGGATTTTTTTATAAATAAGAACATTTATTAACATGCCTTTAAAACAATATTTTTAAGGAAGTATAATTAAATAAACTTAATTTACCCTTACTAACCTAAATTACTGTAAAGGAGTTAATATTCTTAGTGTTTTTATTCTCTTGCTTCATGCCAGATACGTGAAAACATTTCTAGTGCAGGTTCTAATTCGTCTTCATTAAAAACAGCAAAACCCATACGAATGGCATCCCAATCTCCTCCACAAACATCTTTTGCAAAATAAAGCTTTACTCTTTGTTTTTTAGCTAATGCTTTTAATTTTTCAAGATTCATAGGAACATTGGGATTAATAAGTATTGCTAATCCTGCACCTTGTGCTTCTATTTTTACACTGCTCCCAAGTTTTTCTTCTAAAAGGGATTTCATTAAATTGTGTTTTTTTCTATTAATGGTTCTAATTTTTCTTAAATGCCTATCCCAATGCCCTTCACTTATAAATTTTTCTAAGGTAATTTGTAACATTAAAGGAACAGTAGAAAATACTTTTGTATAGTGATTTTTATATACTTCTAGCAAAGGTTTAGGTAAGACCATGTAACTTACGCGCAAGAAAGACGCGGATAAAGATTTTGAAAAAGTACCTATATAAATTACTCTGTTTGACTTATCTAATCCTTGCAAGGAAGGAACAGGTCTATTGACATAACTTAATTCACTGTCACAATCATCTTCAATAATAAAAGCATCCTTTTTTTCTGCCCATGCAAGCAGTTTATACCTATTTGAAACTGGCATAGTAACCCCTGTAGGGTATTGATGAGAAGGAGTTACATAAACTAATCTGGAATCTTGTTTTTCTAACTCATCAACCTTTATTCCTTGTTTATCAATAGAAACTTTTTTTATATTGTATCCATGGGAAATAAATGCATTTTTTGCCATATTATAGCCTGGATTTTCAATAGATAAAGTAGTATATCTATCATCCAATAATTTAGCCAATACCTCCATTGAGTTTGTAAAACCACAGCCAATAACTATTTGGCTTGCATGGCAATTAACCCCTCTTGATTTATTAATATATTTTGCAATTTGTAAACGTAAGCTCTCTTCTCCTTGCCCATTATGATAAGATCCAAAATCAAGGCTTTCATCAATATACTTGTTAAATAAACGCTTCCATACTTTTATAGGAAAATCATTTTTACAAAGTGCTACGGGATTAAAATCGTATATAAAACTTTCTTTTTCTTCTTTTATCTCTGCTAAATTGATTTTGTTCTTAAAAACATCTGCATTAATATCTTCAACTATATAACCTTTTTTAGGATAACTCTCAATATATCCCTCAACTACAAGTTGTGAATAAGCACTTTCAACAGTTGTTCTACTTAGATTATAAGTAGAGGCCAGTTTTCTAATAGAAGGCAGTTTATCTCCTACTTTATAGTTATCAATTATGTCTTTTTTTACTTGCATATACAGTTGTAGATGCAAGGGAGTTTTTGTTTCTTGACTTATAAGATACATAATCTGTCCTTAGTATTTTTAATAATTTGGCACTTGTAAGAAGTCCAGTTTCATGTTAGGATAACACAAATTAAATTAATTTAGTCAAAAAATATTTAAAGGTTACAAAATGAAAATCAAGTTATTTCAAGCAATATTACTCTTCCTATCACTGTCTTCCTTACAAGCAAATCAAACCTTTGCACTGGAACAAAAAGAACTACAAAAAATGGTAAAAAATAATAAAATATATATAATTGGGATTGATGAAAAATCTACATGGAATAAAAATACTGTAAAAGTAAAAAAATTTCAAAGTATCTCTCAGGGCGTACTAGAGTTTAAAGTCTCAAAAATAGATTTTGATAGCTATAAAAAAAACAGTGTTTTTGTTGTTTCATCTAAAAAAGACATTAGCTCACTTAATTTTTTAGAAAAACTAAGAGCCATGGGATTTTACAGAGTAAGGTATTTAAAAGATGGTAATAAAACATTGAAAAACATTCTCCTAAATTTTAGAGGAATAAAAATTTTTTCTATGTTTAATAAGTAGAGACAAAATACTCAAGTTCATTTACTTTGGATTAAAGTATTTAATAATTAAAGATCAGAAGTTTTCTAAAAAAAGAAGAATACAGTGGTTTTATTGAAGGTTTTTTTAGACCTTCAATAAAATATTATTAGTTTATACTGATAACAAAATTCTTTCCATATTCATTATGTGCAATAACAATTACTTTATCTCCAACGTTTAATTTTGTAGCATTAGAAATGAAGCTGTGTTTATCAACAACTACATCTTTTCCATTTATGCTCCAAATACCATTTAAGCCATTTTTAGGCTTTTTAGTAATTGTTCCATTAAGAGTAGTACTCATACCTTTATGAATAATATTTCCTTCCTCTTGTGAGTATTTAATTTCTCCTGCTATTAATGATAAGGGAAGAACCATAATGCTTAAACCTAATAAGGCTTTTGTAATTTTTTTCATTTTATATCCTTTGTTTTTATAGCAGAAGTATATAAAAAGGAGATGGATTTAACATGCAGTTTCAAAAGTTTTTTCATTCAGATCACTAAGGTATCAATATTAAAAATCTATAATAAATTTAACCCCAGAACCTTCTTTACTATCACAAGAGATACGACCTTTTAGCTGAGTAATAATAATATTATAAATAATATTTAGTCCCAATCCCGTACCTCCTTTATCTCGATTCGTAGTAAAAAAAGGATCAAATATTTTATTTAGGTTTTCTTTTTTTATGCCTTTTCCATCGTCTTTATAAACTATACGTATTTTTTTCTTCTCTTTTGTTAAGTCTATATTAATAAGACCCTCTTCATTTTCGTTATAAGCATGATGCAGAGAATTTAGAATTAAATTAGTAATAATTTGAGAAATGGCCCCAGGGTATGAAGTTAAAGATATTTCTTCGTCTGCACTAACAATAACTTTTATATTTCTTTTTTTAAGTATGCTGTTTATACTTACTAAGGTCTCATTTATGTAATTCTTAAGTTCAAAGCTTCGTTTTTCTTCACTTGTTTGATCTACTGATATTTGTTTGAAACTTTTAATAAGATGGCTACTTTTCTTTAAATTTAAATAGGTTAAGTGTGCAAGGTCATAACTATCATCTGTATATTCTTTAAAATCATTTTCACTCATATCTTTATTTTCAAATTTTTTTATAATATCTTTTGTAAGTTCCAAGAAGTGACTAGAGCCCGTAAGTCCAATACCAATAGGAGTATTAAGTTCATGAGCTACGCCTGCAACAAGGCCACCTAAACTTGCCATTTTTTCAGATTCAACTAATTTATCTTGTGTTTGTTTTAGGTTTTCTAAGGACACCTCTAGTTCATGGGTTGACTCTTCTAATTCCGATGTTCTTTCATATACTTTCTTTTTAAGTTCAATATTGAAGTTTTCTATTTTTTCTTTTGCTTTGTTAATATCTGTAATATCAAAATAAGTTCCTACTATCCATTCTACATTATTAAGAACATCATTATAGGTATTTTTATAAACAATAATATCTCTTAAATCTTTTTTAGCATTTGGTAATTTTATAGTTGTATAATTAGACCCACCTTTTTTAAGTAATTCAGTGTCAATGCGGTTCATTCCTTCTACATTTTTATCACCAAATAAATATTGTATATCTTTTCCTATAATATCATCTTTGCTTTTTCCACAAAAACTTGCAAAAGAAGTATTACAATCAATAATTTTTCTTTTTTTATCTTTTATTAAAATAGGAATATTAACTGTATTCATTAATAGTTCACGAAATGCAATTTGTTTTTTCAGGCTTATGTGTTGATCTTTTATTGATGTTTGCATAAGTTTAAATTTATTTGCTAATAATCCTATTTCATCTTTTCTATTAATATCTATTTGGGAGTCTAAATTTCCAGATGAGATTTCTGTCGTAACAGCGATTAACTTTTTAATTGGTTTTATAAAACCATATATTATTGGTAATATTGTTACAAGAAGTGCAAGATACAAAAGAATTGAAAACTGAAGAATATTATCTTTGCTTCTTTTAATTTGTTCATTGATTATATTTTTTGTATATGAGATTTTTAACTCACCTAAGTCAAAAGTATTAAAGTAAAGTGTCGATTTACTAATAATTAAATTTTTTTTATTATTTTTTTTATTATTTAAATTTATATTAATAATTGAATTACTTCCACTCAAGCTAATTTCGGTAATCTCTTCATCCCCATATAAAGCAGTAAGTGTGCTTAGCAACATTTCATTGTTCATTTCATAAAGTGCTTGGGTCACTGGTTTAATATATATATTGTTATTATATTCAATTTTATTATTTAGTTTTTTTGTTAATAAATCACTCTGTACAAATATAATATAGGTAACTGCAATACTAAAAAATAATCCCATAATCAAAGAAATAGTAAGAAAAAGTTTAGTAAAGAGACTCACAGCAAAACCTTTAAATATTTTTTATTTAATAATAGAAACTATTCATTTATTAATTAACAAGACAAATAGTTACTTAGTTAAGTTCTAGTATATACTAATATACTCAAAAAAAGTGATACAATTATTAATTATTAATTGTATTATTTATATCATAGTTATTATTAATAACTATGATAATAAAATTTAATAAACTTTTTTTATGCCTTAGGAGAAACATATGCGAAAAATTATACTACTTTTAATTTTCATAACACATATCCTAAGCGCAGAAACAATCACTAAAATAACTTTTTCTGGAGGAGCACCTTTAGATAGCTATCAACCTAGAATAACAATAGCTGTATTAAAAGAAGCATTTAAGCGAAATGGAATTCAGTTTCATGCTTTATATAGACCCAGTCTTAGGTCTCTAGAAATGTCAAACGCAGGAATAACCGATGGTGAACTTCATAGAATATATGATTTTAAGAAGATTAGTCATGGGAAATACCCAAATCTTCTAAGAATAGAGTCCCAAATACTTTCTATTTACAGAGCAGCCTTTAGTACTAAAAATATAAAGATTCAGAGCTGGCAAGATTTAGAAGGATATAAAGTCGCTTATTACAGAGGAAGAAAAGATATTGAAAAGATTCTTAATAATGTATTAGCTCCACATAATATTATTAAAACAATTACTGATGAACAAGCATTTAACATGTTACTTGCAAAGAGAGTTGATATAGTAATTTCAGAAAGTACAGAGGGGGAAAAACTCCTTGAAAAAAAAGAGATTTTTTCAAAGATTCGTGAAATAAAAAAAATTGATGAGACTAAAATATACGCATATATCCACAAAAAACATAAAAAAATCCTACCAAGAATTGTTATTAGTATTGAAGAAATGAAAAAAGATGGCCGTTTTGAAAAGATT
>Ga0209395_1002355_pt1 | contig 24875 bp, 25 predicted proteins | sample GOMGulsemesocosm_3_FD_184635 | JGI IMG/M metagenome (GOLD analysis project Ga0209395, IMG submission 184635) | Methane-oxidizing microbial communities from mesocosms in the Gulf of Mexico - GOM9D Gulf of Mexico (SPAdes) (version 2) | ecosystem: Environmental > Aquatic > Marine > Cold seeps... | reverse complement strand
AGTATCTTTCAATGGGAAATCCATAGAGGTATTAGCCCTTCATTAAAGTATCAGTGAAATTATAGAAGTTACGACTTAGGTTTAGGTTGCTTTCTAAATTTCAGCATAGTAACAAATGCATAAAGTAGCAGTCCTAGTACCATGAAAATAGCTACTCTACCTAATAGATCTCCATATTTCATGAAAAACGTGATCGTTTTGTTCTTGTTTAATGTAGTGGCAATTACACCTTCTATATCCCAATCTAATCTGTCTTGAATTTCACCTCTTTGATTAATGACACAAGAGATTCCCGTGTTTGCGGATCGGGCTACGGAACGTCTATTCTCAATGGCTCTAATTTGTGATAACATGTTGTGCTGTTTGTAACCTGGTGAATCATGCCACCAGCCGTCATTGGTGATGACACATAAAAATTCAGCTCCAATTGCAGAGAAATTAGATACAAACTCTCCATAAACAGATTCATAACAAATTAATGGCGCAAATTTTAAACCTTTAGCTTCAAAAATTTGTGCTTTTCCATTTTCAGTTAAGCCACTGCTTGTGCCTTCAAGGTCAACTGAAAGTTGAGCCATAAATGGAAAAATGTCAACAAAAGGCAATTTCTCAGGTCCTAAAACTAGTTTTGATTTATGGTAAATGTCAATAGGATTATTGGCGTCAATTAATAAAGATGTATTGTAATTTTCATACCAATACTCTCCCTTGTGTTGTGCAGGGTAGGGACGTTTAGTTGTGAATTTATTGAATGTATTGGCGCCAATTAAAAAAGGAACATTAAAATGTTCTGCAGAGAATTTCTTAATTTTTATTGAAGCACTTAAATATTCTAACGATTCTTCATTGGCATATGCTGTAATTGCCGTTTCAGGACAAATTACTAAATCAGTTTGCTCTGTAATTTTTGGTTCAGCTAATGCTAAAATTTTATTTGTTTGTTTTGAGCCTGGCATAGTCCATTTTTGACCAGGTTCATTCGTGTCTTTTACCCAAGGATGAATATTAGGTTGGACAATAACAACATTAACAGGGTCTACTTTTTCTTCATAATTATAAAACATAATTATAGAGATAGCAATAGGTAGTGTAATCGTTAGTGTGATTAAGGCAAGGATTGGTGTTTGCATCTTAAATTTTTCTTTTCTGATCCAAACATTTCTAACCATCATAAATCCAAATAAATTGGCTAATAATACCCAAAGTGTACCTCCTGAAATTCCTGAATATTCATACCATTGAATTAGCATAGGTTGATTTCCGAAAATATTTCCAAAAGAAATCCAAGGCCATGATAAGTCCCAAAAATGATCAATATGTTCAAAAGATAACCACAATGTTATAAAGGCTACAAAGCCTTTAGTTTTCCCTAAATGTTTGTCTATGAATGCGTACAAATGAAATGGTAAAGTCATTAAAAATGAATTGAAAAAAAAGGCCATATAACCACCTGTAGGAGAAGCATTGTAAATCCACCAGGTTACAAAAACATTATAAGTAAAAAAGAATAAATAATTACCTATGAATCGTTTTATACCTTTGAATTTTGCTTTACTATCATTTAATTCAGAATTGAATAAAAATAGTGGGATTAAACCAATAAAGGCAAATATAAAAATACTACCAGAAAATGGAAAACTGAGTCCCATTATTAACCCTGATAGTAATAATAAACCTAAAAATTTAAAGTACGATAGTTGCATGAGGGCAAAGTTAATTTTTTAACGGTCAAACCAATAAAATTCAAATAACAATTTTAAAATTTAACATCTTTTTTATTTTCTTATTTATGTTAATTCCATAATAATATTAGATTTGTAATTGTGTTAAATAAACTTTTATATTACGTCTTTGTTTTTCCTTTGTCAAAAATGCCACTGGGTTTTACGTATGTTATTTTATCTGTGTTCAGATTGATTCCGTATAGGAAGAAAGTAATATTGAAAAATATAGAAAATTCTTTTCCAGAAAATTCTGCTAAAGAAAATAAAGTCATATTGAAGGGGTTTTACAAGTATTTCAGTCGGTTACTTGCTGAGTCAATTTACAATTTGAATGTTTCAAAAAAGAACCTGTCTAAAAGAATAGTTGTGAAAAATCCAGAAGTAATGGATAATCTATATGCGAAAAATAAAAATGTAATTCTGGTTTCAGCTCATTACAATAATTGGGAGTTTTTGGTAACTGCTCAAAACTTTTTATTTAAGCATCAGGCAATTGGTATCGGAATGCCACTAACAAATAAATTTTGGGATAAGAAAATTAATTCTCAACGTGAGCGTTTTGGTATGAAAGTGGTTCATGCTAAAAATTATAAAGATAAGTTAAAGGAATACTCTGAAATTCCAACTGCTACATTAGTTTTAAGTGATCAAAATCCATCAAAGGCATATAATTCATTTTGGTCAACGTTTTTAAATCAAACTTCTGCATTTACATTTGGAGCTGAAATAATGGCTAATCAAACAAATTCAGCAGTCGTTTATGCCAATATAGTTTATGTGAAAGATGGGTACTACGAATTAGAGTTAAGTTTACTATCTGAATCACCGTTAACTGAAGGTTATGGTGTTATTACTGAGAGGTATATAACTATGTTACAAAAAAATATTCGTAGCACGCCTGATTTTTGGCTTTGGTCTCATAAAAGATGGAAGATGGATATTCCTGAAAATTTAGAGGAATTAAAATCTGAACACAAGGCTAGATTTTTATCAAAATTTAGAGCATAAATTAGTATTACCTTTTCTTAAATTTTGGTGTTGATGTTTTCTATTCAAAATTCAAATTATTTCGTGTAACATATATCGTTGACTATAGATTGAAAAATTGATAATGGACTTAATGATTTATCTCATGTTTTCTGATTGAGTAACTCATTTTTTTAGACCTTCTCCTTATTTATCTTTGCCTTAAATATAATAATTTGAAATTATGAAAAAAGTTAAATTAAGTGTGGTTCTGTTCGCCTCTTTATTCTTTGCCTCCTGTGGAAGCGGAGAAGGATCTGCAGAAAATCATGCCGACAATACTTCTACTGAAGTAGTTGCCGATAAAACTGAAGAGGTGGCTAAGCATCATGGGCAAGCTAGTGTTCAAGATGAATCTTCTGATGTCAACGCATTACAATTAGCGTTGTCTAATGAAGCGTTTAGTACGTTATGTACTGCTGTTGTTGAATGTCACATTGAAGACGCTTTAGTAAATGCAGGGCCATTAACTGTATTTGCTCCGCTGAATTCCGCATTTGATAAATTGCCAGAAGGTACTTTAGAATCTTTGTTGGAACCAGAAGTGAAAACTGATTTAACTATGATCTTAAAGCATCATGTTGCTCCAGCTAATTATCCAATTAAACAATTGAAGAAAGAAGCTAAAAAAGGACGTGATTTATATATGGCATCTGGTGCTTATCTTAAAGTGACAAGAGAAGGTGATGACCTTTTTGTAAATGGTGTTAAAATTTTAGAATCTCATAAAGTGAGTAATGGATGGGTACATGTTATTGATGACGTGATTCTTCCTAAATAATTCAGTTTAATAATTACTAACTAAAAATAGAATAAATGAATACTATTAAGATAAGTATTGCTTTTTTTGCTACTATTTTTTTTACATCATGTGGTGGAGAAGAGACAGTTGCAACTTCTCATGATGAAGTGAAAGCAGTTGTAGAACAAGTTGAAGAAGTAGCTGAGGTAGTTGAAGAAGTTGCAGTGGTTAATACTAGTGATTTAAGTAAAGGAGTTGGACCAATAACATCTATTGAATTAGGTGATATTGATGAGGCTTTAGTTGAAAAAGGTAAAGAGATTTACAAGGGAAACTGTACGGCTTGTCACAAGATGAAAAAACGTTTTGTTGGACCATCTTTAGATGGGATCACATCTAGAAGATCACCAGAATGGATTATGAATATGATTTTGAATCCTGAAGAGATGGTTGAGAAAGATGAAACGGCTAAGGCGTTGTTAATGGAGTATTCTGCTCCTATGGCTAATCAAAATTTAACTGAAGAAGAAGCAAGAGCTATTTTAGAATTCTTTAGATCTAGAAATTAATATAACTAAAAATAATAATAAGATGAAATTAATATTTAAACCGTTTTTTGCAATTGCAGCAGTATCATTACTGTTAGCAAGTTGTGGAGGACCTACTACTAAAAAAAGTGGTAATAGTGGTGCCCTTTCAGGTAACGCTGCAGAAAAAGTATATGTTGCTCCAGGTGAGCACGATTCACATTACGCATTCATTTCTGGTGGATTTAGTGGACAGTTATCTGTATATGGATTACCTTCTGGTCGTTTATTTAGAGTAATTCCTGTTTTCTCTCAAGATCCAGAAAAAGGATATGGTTATAGTGAAGAAACTAAACCAATGTTAATGACTTCACATGGATTTATTCCTTGGGGTGATTCTCATCATCCAGATATCTCTCAAACTAACGGTTCTGTAGATGGTAGATGGGTATTTATTAATGAAAACAATACACCACGTATTGCTAGAATTAGTTTAGAAACATTTGAAACTGAAGAAATTATTGAGATTCCTAATTCAGCAGGTAATCACAGTTCTTCTTATGTAACAGAAAATTCTGAATATGTTGTAGCTGGTACTCGTTTTGCTGTACCTTTCCCGCAGAGAGATATGCCAATTAACGAAATGAAAGGTAACTTTAGTGGTGCGTTATCATTTCTTAAAATTGATCCTGAGCATGGAAACATGAATATTGATTTCCAAATCAAAATGCCTGGGTTTAATTATGATAAAGCTCACCCAGGACGTAATGCGTCAAGTGATTGGTTTTTCTTTACAACTTATAATACAGAGGAAGCACATACTTTAATGGAAGTTAATTCTTCTCAAAATGATAAAGATTACATTGCTGCAATTAACTGGAAAAAAGTTTCTGAATATGTAGCAAATGGTGGTGGAGAAATGCAAGCTGCTAATTATGCTCATAATACCTGGGATAATGATGCACATCAAGCAACTACTGTAATGGAAAAAGAAGTATTAGTGGTAAATCCAATGGATATTCCTGGTGCATTTTATTTCTTACCAACAGCTAAGTCTCCGCACGGTTGTGATGTAGATCCATCAGGAGAGTATATCGTAGGAAGTGGTAAATTAGCTGCAACTATGACAATTCACTCGTTTAGTAAAATGTTAAAAGCAATTGAAGATAAAGCATTTGATGGTGATGCTTATGGTATTCCAATTATTAATTTTGAAGCTGTAAGTTATGGAACATTAGACCAACCAGGTTTAGGACCACTCCATACTGAGTTTGATTCAAGAGGTAATGCATATACAACATTCTTTATTTCTTCTGAAGTTGTAAAATGGAATATTAAAGATCTTAAGATTATTGATAGACATTCAGTTTATTATTCTGTAGGTCACTTAATGATACCAGGTGGTAACTCAAGAACTCCAGATGATAAGTATTTAGTTGCTATGAATAAAATTACTAAAGATCGTTACTTACCAACGGGTCCTGAAGTTTGTCAATCAGCGCAATTATTTGATATTTCTGGTGAAAAAATGGAATTATTATTAGATTTCCCAACAATAGGTGAGCCTCATTATGCAGCAGGTATTGCTGCAGAAAAAATTAAGGATAAATCAGCTAAGTTATTTAATTTAGAAGATAATACTCATCCTTATGCTGCAAAAAGTGAAGCAGAATCTAAAGTAGTTAGAAAAGGAAATGAAGTACATATTTATATGACAATGATTCGTTCACACTTTGCTCCTGATAATATTGAAGGTGTAAAAGTTGGTGACAAAGTATTTTTCCACGTTACTAATTTAGAGCAAGATTATGATGTACCTCACGGTATTTCAATGATTGGAGCAAACACGTCTGAGTTGTTAATTATGCCAGGTAGAACTACAACGTTTACATGGGAACCTAAACAAGTTGGTGTTTGGCCATTCTATTGTACAGATTTCTGTTCTGCACTTCACCAAGAAATGCAAGGTTATGTTAGAGTTTCTCCAGCAAATTCTAATTTACCAATTACATACACATTAGATGATGAAGTTCCGGGTGCGGAAGAAGAATTATAAATTATATTTTTCGAGTAGCAATACATGCTATTGCTACTCGATTTTTGATCTTTCATTATATTACTTACAATAACAAACAAATTAGTCCATTATGAAATCGAGAATATTAATGATTGTTGGGGCATTACTTCTATTGACAATATATTTTCAACCAATTTGGAATATTACGCTAGAAGCACCACAATATCCTATTCCACTGGGTATGGATATTCATATTGATAAATTTTACGGTGCAAATGATGAGCATGATATCAAGAATATCAACTTAATGAATCATTATGTGGGGATGCAATATATTCCAGAAACAATTCCTGAGTTTAAATCTTTTCCAATTATTGTTGGAGTAATGATAGGTTTAGGAGTTCTTTTCGGATTTTTAGGGAAATTTAAATTATATTTAGTTTGGTTTATCTTGATGTCTCTTTTAGGAATTTTGGGAATGTATGACTTTTACTTGTGGGAATACGATTATGGTCATAATCTAGATCCACAGGCAATAATGCAATTCAAGAATCCTGATGGTTCCCCAATGGGCTTTCAGCCACCATTATTTGGTACTAAATTGATATTGAACTTTACAGCTCATTCGTATCCACGAATTGCCGCTTACTTTTTAGGGTCAGGAATGTTCCTAGCATTAATGGCTTTCTTTGTAGGTAGAAATGAGAGTAAGAAAAAAAGAATGAAATAAATGACAATTTAATGAAATTGATAAAAAGGCGAATGTATTTAATGTATTCGCCTTTTATTAAAAATGAAACTAACTAACTAACTAACTAACTATGAAATTTATTTTCGTATCATTTTTACTATTATCTCTTGGGTTTTCTTCATGTAGTATTGAGCCAAAGCCAATTGAATATGGTAATGATCACTGTCATTATTGTGATATGACAGTAGTCGATAAAGCACATTCAGCAGAATACACAACAAAAAAAGGAAAATCATTTACTTATGACGCCATTGAGTGTTTAGTAAATGACATTAATGAAGAAGATAATGAAAGTACTATGGCATTTATTCTAGTAGCTGACTTTTCTAAACCTGGAAACCTTGTTGATGCTAGAACTGCTACTTTCTTAATAAGTGAAAAAATTAAAAGCCCAATGGGTGCTAATTTATCAGCTTTTAAGTCTAAAGATATTGCCAAAGAACACCAAAGTACATATAATGGTGAATTATATTCTTGGGCTGAATTGAAATCTATAATTACTAAATAAAATGAAGTTATTTTTTCTCTCATTTTTATTTATCAGTTCACTTTCTTATTCTAAAACAATAGAGGTTTGTTCATCATGTAAAATTAAAACGATTCAAAAAGGAATTGATAATTCTGTTGATGGCGATACGGTATTAGTTCGAAAAGGTATTTATTATGAAAATGATATTTCCATTGAGAAACAAATTCATGTTATTGGAGAAAATAATCCTGTGGTTGACGGTAAAGCAAAAGGATATATTTTTTTAGTTAAAGCCGCAAATTTTTCTATATCAGGATTAACAATTAGAAATGTTGAACAAAGCTATACAAAAGATTATGCAGCAATTAAAGTGATAAAAAGTCAAAACTTTTATATCCATAATAATGTATTAGAAAACGTCTTTTTTGGAATTAAAATTGAAAAATCTAAATATGGTGTCATTAAAGAAAATGTTATTTCTAGTGATGCAATTAATGAAGCTAGTTCTGGTAATGGGGTGCACATGTGGCATTGTGAAAACATGAGGGTGGAACTGAATAATGTGTCTCACTTGAGAGATGGTTTATATTTTGAATTTGTCTCTCATAGTTCAATTTCTAATAATACAAGTACAAAAAATATTAGATATGGTTTACACTTTATGTTTTCAAACAATAATGAATATCATCACAATGAATTTAAGAATAATGGAGCTGGAGTAGCAGTTATGTTTTCAAAATTTATAAAAATGCATCATAATACATTTCATTTTAATTGGGGTACAGCTTCTTACGGTCTTTTGTTAAAAGAAATTTATGATGCTGAAATTCATCATAATTACTTTGAGCAAAATACAATTGGAATAAATATAGATGGGTGTACTAGAATTAATTATGAAAACAATTTCTTTGAAAGAAACGGTTGGGCAATTAAATTTACTGGAGGGTGCTATAAGAATGTATTTAGATTTAATAATTTTTTATCTAATTCTTTTGATTTATCTTATAACAGTAGGTTGAATGATAATTTATTTGAAGCCAATTATTGGAGTGAATATACTGGGTATGATTTAGATAAAAATGGCATTGGAGATGTGCCGTATAGACCAGTTAAATTATTCTCTTATATCGTAAATAAAACTCCAGAAACACTGGTTTTGTTAAGAAGTTTGTTTGTAGATATTATAAATTTTTCAGAAAAAGTATCTCCAGTATTTACACCAGATAATTTAGTAGATGATAAACCTTTAATGAAACAAATTAATGATTAATATAAAAAACTTACAGAAAAAATTTGGTAAATTAGTTGTATTAAACGACTTAAACCTTGACATAAATAAAGGAGGTGTCTTTGCTATTTTAGGACCTAATGGTTCTGGTAAAACAACACTAATAAAGTCTTTGTTGGGGATGGTTATTCCTAATAAGGGTGAAATACTTTACAATGGAGAAAGTATTTTGAAAAAATGGGAATATAGAAAACACATTAATTACTTACCACAAATTGCAAATTTTCCAGCAAACTTAACAGTTATTGAGTTAATTGATATGGTGAAGAATTTACGCTCATCATCCACAAATGAAAACGAATTAGTTGAATTGTTTGGTTTAGCTCCTTTTTTAAAACAAAAGTTAGGTAATCTTTCTGGTGGTACTAAACAAAAGGTAAACATTGTATTAACCTTTATGTTTGACAATGATTTGATTATTTTAGATGAACCTACAACAGGATTAGATCCTATTGCATTAATTTATTTGAAAGAGTTGATTGAAAAAGAGAAGGATAAAGGAAAGACTATTTTAATAACGAGTCATATTATGAGTTTCGTTGAAGAAATATCAGATGAAATTGTATTTCTTTTAGACGGTAAAATTTACTTTAAGGGTACAATTCAAGAATTAAAAACACAAACAGAAAGTCCAACTCTTGAAGTGTCAATAGCTAACTTAATAAAAAAACAATATGCTTAAAATATTAAAATATAGTATTTATGATTTACTCCGTAGTAGATGGAGTTACGTCTATTTTTTCTTTTATTTATTACTTGGATTTGTTTTATTATTTCTTAATAATGACATGAATAAAGCGGTAGTAACTTTAATGAATATCATTATTGTATTAACCCCTTTAATTGGAACTATTTTTGGAGTCATGTACTATTATAATTCAAAAGAATTTACTGAATTATTACTTGCGCAACCTATTAAAAGAAGTAAAATTTTCATAGGTCAATATATGGGGATTTCTTTATCTCTTACTCTAAGTTTAGTGTTAGGGTTAGGTATTCCATTTGTGGCTTATGGCTTGTTTAAGTCGGCGGCTATATTTGATTTTGCATTGCTTATTGTAGTGGGAGCATTTTTAAATTTTATTTTTGTAGCCTTAGCGTATAATATTTCGTTAGCTAATGAGAATAAAATTAAAGGGTTTGGTTATGCTATTTTAATGTGGTTATTTTTAGCTGTAATTTATGATGGGTTATTTTTAATATCGTTAGTGATGTTTAACGAATACCCATTAGATAAGTTTTCATTAGTAGCGACTATGTTTAATCCAATAGATTTATCAAGAATATTAGTCTTATTAAAACTTGATATTTCTGCATTGTTAGGTTATACAGGTGCTGTTTTTAAAGCCTTTTTTGGAACTTCTACAGGAATGTTTTCATCTTTGGGAACATTAGTGTTATGGGTATTACTTCCGGTATTAAACATTATTAGAAAGTCAAATAAAAAAGATTTCTAAAAATAGCAGAGTAATCAGTATAAAAAAATAGCCTCAAATTAATTTGAGGCCATTTTTTTATACTGGTTTAAATTTTTCTAAAAAGGATTATCCTAATTTGGCAGCCACAAACCCTGTACTCCAGGCGGCTTGGAAATTAAATCCTCCAGTTACTCCATCTACGTCTAAAACTTCTCCAGCGAAATATAATCCTTCTGTTTTTGTGGATTGCATAGTGTTAAAGTTAACTTCATTTAGGTCAACTCCTCCTGCAGTAACAAACTCCTCTTTAAATGTTGTTTTACCTTCCACAGTATAGATGTCATTTTGTAAAATGTTTATTATTTTATTAATGTCTTTTTTTGAAAGTTCAGCCCAACGTTTTTGAGTGTCTATATTTAATTTTTTAATTAAGAAATCCCAGAGTCGAGTGGGGATATGTGCTATTTTTTGATTGGCAATTTTTTTTGAATTATGTTTTTTAATCTCACTCTTAATTTGTTCTTCAACAATGGACGAATTTGTTTCGTTTATCCAATTAACTTGAATTTTAAATTTGTAATTCTGTTCTTCAAGTATTCTAGCTCCCCAAGCTGATAGTTTTAATATAGCTGGACCACTCATCCCCCAATGGGTTACCAATAATGGACCTTTATCAATTAATTTGGTCGACTGAATTTTTACAATAGCATTTTCTACTACTATTCCCATAAGTACAGTAATGGGCTCATTAGGCATGTTAAAAGTAAATAAAGAGGGAACAGGGAACTGAATTGAATGGCCAAGGTCTTTTAAAAATTCTAAACCATTTAGTTTTGGTTGGCCGCCAATTGTCATAATCACTTTGTCTGCATGAATTAATTGATTGTCATTAAAGTTCAATTCAAAATTATTTTCATTTTTAACAAGTGAATTCAATTTGTGCTGAATTTTAATAGTAATTCCTAGTCTTTTACATTCTGAGTTGAACAAATCAATAAAACTCTGTGATTGCTGTGATACAGGAAAAATACAATTATCATGTTGAGTCACTAAAGGGATTCCTCTGCTCTCAAACCAGTCAATAGTATGCTTAGGGTTAAATTGACTAAACACTTTTTTTAAGTGTTTGTTTCCTCTAGGATAGTTTTTTACGAGATCTGAAATAGAGAAAGTTGCATTCGTAACATTGCAACGACCACCACCTGATATTTTAACCTTAGATAGCGTTTTTTTTGACTTTTCGTAAATAGTGACTTGATGTTGAGGATAGTTTAATTTACAGTTAATTGCTGCAAAAAAACCAGCTGCTCCGCCTCCAATAATTGCTATTTTCATATTTTATTGTAATCAGATTTTTTCAACTCATAATTAAAATCATAAGTTTGATATTCTTCACAAAATCCTTCATCTACTTTGGTTAAAAACTTTTCAAGTACTTTAACTGACCCTATATTACTTCTACTAACATCTGCAATAACTGTGGTGTGACTTGTACTAGTGAAAATATAATCAATTAGACCTTTAGTAACTTCTGTTGCGATTCCTTTATTCCAATGCTTCTCTCTTAATCTATAGCCAATTTCAATACCTTTTGGATTACCATAAATAAGAGCACATGTACCTATGAACTCGTCATTATCTTTATCAATGATAGCCCACACATCAAAATTGTTAATTTTAGTGGTATAATTAGTAGCTCTAATTTCTAAATCTTTTTTAGCTTCTTCAAAGGTCATGGTCTTATCGGGTACCATATCCATTGCTACCTTATTACATTGCATATCAGCAAAGCCTGCTAAGTCAGAATTTACTAATTCTCGGATAATAAAGCGTTTGGTTTTAAATAATAATGGCATAATTCAATTAAAAGGAAATTTCACATCTATTTTCAGCAATCATTTGCTTCATTTCGTTAAGGGTAACATCCTCCTTTACTTTATGTAAAACGTCATTAATTTCAAATCTCAATTTTCTTAATTTTTTAGCATCACAGAATCTACGCACTTCTAATTCGCTTTCTAATATTAATTGTGGAACTTTTTCCAATTCTCCTTTTTCATTTTTAGCAACCATGGTGAAGTAACATGAATTTGTGTGTTTTTCTATGCCTGTTTTGGGTTGTAATGATGTTACTCTAATACCAACAATCATAGATGAGTTGCCCACATAGTTAACGGATGCTGCTAACGAGATTAAATCTCCAACTTCAACGGGTTCTTTAAATTCAACGCCGTCAACAGAAACTGTCACACAATAGGCACCTGAATGTTTAGATGCGCAAACATAAGCTACTTTGTCCATTAATGATAAAAGGATACCTCCATGAACTTTACCTCCAAAGTTGGCGTAAGAAGGAATCATTAATTCTGTAATTGTTGTTTGAGAATTTTTTACAGATTTAGATGTACTATTTTGCTGTATTGACATTATTTATGAATTAAGTTATCATCAACTAATGTAAGGATTATATCTTTATTATTTGGTTGTTAATTTGTCATCCGTTCATATTTAAGTAGATTAGTATGAAAGGTGAAACAAATTTTATATGATTAGTGTTTTAAAACGAATAGAATTGTACAATTTAGAATAAATGATTTTCGTAAATAAAAAGAGGGTGATAAATACTTCAAAAGTTTAATTTCAAATATCCATAAATTCTTTTTCTCATAAAAAAAGCCTTTCCGAAAAAGGAAAGGCTTTAAATATATTTGTTGTTACAAAATTATTTTTTTGCAACTGGTCTTCTTTTTTCTTTAATTCTTGCAGATTTCCCAGTTCTTTCTCTGAAATAGAAAATTCTAGCTCTACGTACTTTACCAATCTTGTTAACAACTATTTTTTCAATAGCTGGAGATTGAACAGGGATAATTCTTTCTACACCAACATTACCAGACATTTTTCTGATTGTAAATGTTTCAGTTGCTCCAGAACCTCTTCTTTGTAAAACAACTCCTTGAAAAAGTTGAACTCTTTCTTTAGTCCCCTCTTTAATTTTATAATGAACAGTTATAGTTGATCCAGCTCCAAATGCCGGTAATTCAGTTCCTACTGTTAAATCTTTTTGTATTTCTCTAATAATATCCATGTCTCAAAATCTTTTTCCCTTAAATCGGGGTGCAATATTACGAATAAAAAATTGTTTTACAACACTAAAAAAATATTTTATTCTGTTTTTTTGACAAAAGTAATCATTTTTTAGTTTTACGTCCCTAATTTAGATTCTTTTTTATCAAATTATTTTACATACTCTAATAATAAGTTTAGATTAATTAGTCGTGTTGAAATTATTTATAGCGGTTGTTTTTGTGTTTATTTGTTTCAATTTAATGGTGTTAATCCAGCAAATAGCCTTGTTTAATTCTGTAAATGATTTTGTTTTAACTTTTGGTTTATTGAATAGTATATATAATTCGACCTCAATTTTTTTCGCTAAAGAATCTACTAATATAGCGTCTCCAAATCTCATGTCGGAAGAGTTGTTTTCATCTGCAATAAACACTTTAGCTTCATCAGAAAGTTTTAAGTGTCCACTTCTTGAATCAGTAATGGTATAAAATGGTTGGTTGCCAAGAAGAGTTATTCTTAATTTTTTAAGGTTTAATATGTTCTCAATCGTTATTAACTGAGTAGTGTCAAACTCTATTAATAGAATATTATTTTCAATTAATGCAACCTCTCCTCCATCAAATTTATAGGTATCCATAATTATTTGTTTTATGTAAATATATTTATTTTGCATGGTAAAAACAAGTTTTTTGTAGATTAACTCGTGTTTTATGTAGGTGAAGTTTGTTTTATTGATATTTAGTTAATTAAAAAAATATAATTTCATAAATAAATTTATCTTTGCATCTACTAAATTTGAATAAATTATGTCAAACGGATTATTAAAAGGAAAAAAAGGTATCATTTTTGGAGCCTTAAACGAACAGTCAATTGCATGGAAAGTTGCGGAAAGAGCTGCTGAAGAAGGTGCTGAAATTGTATTAACAAACGCACCTATTGCAATGAGAATGGGTGAGATTAAAGTGTTAGGTGATAAAATAAATGCGCAAATTATCCCTGCTGATGCTACATCAATTGAAGATTTAGAGAACTTAATTGATAAGTCAATGGAAATTTTTGGAGGTAAATTTGATTTTATGCTGCATTCTATTGGTATGTCTGTTAATGTAAGAAAAGGTAGACATTATACTGATGAAAATTATGATTGGACAATGAAAGGTCTTGATGTTTCTGCATTATCATTTCATAAATTGTTGCAAACAGCAATGAAAAAAGATGCAATTAATGATTGGGGTTCTGTTTTAGGATTAACATATATTGCTGCACAAAAAGTATTCCCAGATTATAACGATATGGCTGATAATAAATCATATTTAGAATCTATAGCTAGAAGTTTTGGGTATCATTATGGAATTAAGAAAAAAGTAAGAATTAATACTATTTCTCAATCACCCACTATGACAACTGCAGGTTCAGGTGTTAAAGGGTTTAATGAGTTTATTAATTTTTCTGAGAAAATGTCTCCTCTTGGAAATGCGTCAGCATTAGATTGTGCAAATTATTGTATTTCAATGTTTTCAGACTTAACTAGAATGGTGACAATGCAAAACTTATTTCATGATGGTGGATACTCTAGTACTGGTGTAACGCAAGAAGTTATTGAAAAGTTTTCTGAATAAATAAAAATTAATTTTTATATTAGGGCTGTCTATGGATTTTCATAGGCAGCCTTTTTTAATTCTATATTATGAAAAAAACATTAATTGTATTATCTATATTGATTTCTAGTTTGTCTATTGCACAAACAGAATTGATAGCTTATCCTTCAGCAGGAAAAGGAGTTGCATCTACGTTTGTAACTGATTATCATGCGTTAGGTATTAACCCTGCCAATTTAGGGTGGAAAACTCATGAGGATAAAAAAATCACTGTAGGTACAACCGAATTTGGTTTTTCTGTTAATTCAAAAGCTCTAACTAGCCAGCAATTACGCGATATTATTAAAGGAGCTATTGTTAATAGATCATTAGACTCTTTGTCAAGAGTAGAAACAAATGAGGCAGTTGCAAGTTTTACAGATAATGCATTTAATTTTAACTTTAACAATAATATTTTTGGAATTTCATATCAAGATGATAAATTTGGTGGTATTGCCTTATCAATTAGAACTAGGGCAAATTGGTCTTCAAGTTTTAATGAAGAATTTACTGATTTATTGTTTAAAGGAAATCAATCGTCTTATTTTGATTCTCTTGTGTATGTAAACGGAATTGATACTTCTACTGTTGCAAATAATGGTTCTTATGTAGATTCATCAGGTGTAGTTTTAAATGGACAAGTGAATGTGCCTTTAAATATTTCAAAAATAATGGATGGTACTCATTTACAATTAAGTTGGAATAGAGAATATCATTTGGGGTATGGAAGAAGGGTTCTGAATATTGACGATAAAATAGAGTTGTTTGCCGGGGTAGGAGCTAAATATATTCAAGGTGTTGCTTTTTTAGATTTAGAAAGTAAGGACGGTGAATTAAAAATGGTTTCGGCTTTAAGTTCAGGCTTTAATTTAGATTATGGTATAGCAGCCTTAAGTAATCCTTCAGCTTTAGTTGGAAATGGTCAAGACTTCTTTAAAAGTTCAGTTGGAAACGGTTGGGGATTTGATATTGGAGCGCATGCATTATTATTTAAAACCGTTAGAGTTGCGGCTTCAGTTACAGATATGGGATCAATGACTTATACAGGTAATGTTTATGAAGCAAAAGATACTTTAGTTTTGGATGTTTCTAATGCTGGACTGCCTAATGTGAATATTACTAATTCTTATGAAAACTTATTAGAAGATACAGGTTTAATAGAGTTGAAGGGGAAGGAAAATCATACTGTAGCACTCCCTACAATGTTACGTTTCGGAAGTAGTGTTGAGTTGGGGAAAATAGCTCATGTTGGAATTGATTTAGTAACACCTTTTAATTCTGTTCCAGGTTCAATTAATGGATTTTCGTGGGGAGTAGGTGGAGATGTTAAATTGTTGAAAGGAGTTGTTGTGTTAATGACTGGGGTAACTGGTGGAGCAGGACGTTCAGTTCAAATGCCTGTAGGAGTGAATATTGTATTAAAAGAAGGTAGTTATGAGTTTGGAATAGCTTCAAAAGATGCTGTTACTTTCTTTAAAGATAATGCAGCAAGTCTTTCTGTAGCAATGGGATTTGCTAGAGTTAGATTTTAGAAAATTTTAAATATAAAAAAGGCTGTCAATTAATTTGACAGCCTTTTTTTATGACGTGATTTTTAGTCTCTAATTGTATCAATTTTGAGAATAATACCGGCAGAAATAAGTGGGCCTCCAACTCCTAGTTCGATATTAATACCTATTGGTTTAATTGGGTAGTAGGTTAACCCTAATTCCATTCTTGCAGCAATGGGTGAAATAGCACCACTTACATTTTTGTTTTCAAAGTACGGAATATTAGTTGTAATTTCAATACTTCTGTGATTATATCCAATACCAGTACCTCCATAAAAATCTATATAATCATTACTAATAAAGTGGTAATTTGCTTTTATTAAAAATCTATGTCTCGCACTTTTAACATCAATTTTGTATTTAATTTCTAAAATATTATTGACTGTTGTGTCTACATAGCCATTACCATTTACCTCATTATAAATATAATCAAAACCAATACTAAATTTATCAGTAATCAGGTATTCTCCTCTTATTCCATTTGGCCCTATACCTGAATCGATTGAAAATTCGCCAGACCTTGAACTAGAACTAGTTCTATTGTCTATTTCTTTTTGAATTACTTTTCCAAAGATAAAACCAAAATTTGGTGCTCCTAAATAAGGTTCAATTAATAAAGAGCCCTTTTTAATGTTTTGAGAGTATGTGGAGTTAATTCCAAATGTTATTAAAATCAATAGTACTATTTTATAGCTTGAATCTTTCATTATTTGTTTTTAAAAGAGGTAAATGTAAAACATTTTTATATTTTTACCTTATGAAAAAAATGTTATTCTTAAGTTTTCTTTGGTTTTCAGTATTCTCTTTTGCTCAGGTTCATAATAGAATGCTTAAATTTAACATAGGTTTAAGTCATGAGCAGTTTGAAGTCAAAAATTCTATAAAAACATTTAACGACACGAGTATAGTTAATAAGTTTGACCATGATTTTACACTGCCTGTTTTTTCTATAAGTGAAGACTTTACATTAAACCAAATGTTTAGCGTTTCAGGAACACTAGGTTATCAGTTGTTTAAAACAAAATATAACAATTCATTCTATGGAACTCATTTACTATTTGGATCTATAAATCCACAACTTTCGGTCTTTTATAGAAGAGGGTATGAGGTGTATATTAAGTTAAAATTAGGAATGATTTATAGGGTGAGTAAATATAAAGATTTACCTGAACAAACTCAACGTTTTTTTCCGGAGAATGTAAATTTAACAACTGGTGTTTCAGCTGGTTTTAATATGTTTTTGAATAACAATTGGGGCGTTAATGTTGAGTTGTCTTTATGGTCACCAGAGTTCATAAATCTTGGCTTAACCTATCGATTTTTTAAAGGAGAAACACCTCCTCAGGCAGTAGAAGACGGTTACTATGTTGATTAATGTGATATAAGTAACATTTATAAATTATACACAGTTGTACCTTTGAATTACAAAAAAAACAAATACTATGAATAAATTAAGAATATCAATTTTCACTTTAGCAATAAGTTTAATGGCTGTTTCGTGTACGGAATCAAGTGAGAATTCAAGTTTGAATAATACTGAGTTAGTGGAAAAGAGTAATTCAGTTGACTTGGAACAGGAAAATATAGCGAAAGATGTAAATGCTGCTGAATTTGAAACATTAATACAAAACGGAGGTTTATTAATTGATGTTAGAACACCTGGTGAAGTAGCTAATGGTGCTATTGAAGGACATATAAATATTGATTTTAACGGTGCAGATTTTCAATCTGATATAGAAAAATTAGATAAAAATGTTCAAGTTTTGGTGTATTGTGCTTCAGGAGGAAGATCAGGAAGAACAATGGGGATGATGAAAGATATGGGGTTTAAAGAGGTTTACAATTTAAACGGTGGTTACAATGGTTGGCCAAATAAATAATAGGTCAATGAAAATGTATAGAATTTCTATTTTAGCTTTTCTATCTGTTTTTGTATTAGCATGTAGCTCAACAAAAAGAGTTGTAAAGCAAGATGTTGAAGAGGTAATTCCAATTATTTCTGAAAATGTAACAGCTGAAGAATTTAAGGCGCTGATCGAAAAAAAAGAAGGCATAATATTAGATGTGAGAACTAAGAGTGAAGTAGCTGGAGGTAAAATTGGGAATGCAATTAATCTTGATTATTACAGTGATACATTCAAAAGTGATTTAGATAAATTAGACAAAAATAGACCTGTTTATGTGTATTGTAGATCTGGAAATAGGTCCGGAGAGGCAAAAAAAATAATGACATTAATGGGGTTTAAAGCTGTATATAATTTAAAAGGAGGTTATTCTAATTGGCCTTATAAGTAGTGCATATTATTAAATGTAATAATTAAGGGAGGTTTTTACTCCCTTTTTTTATGCTTATTAATTAAAATTCAATTCAAAAAGAGTATTTTTGAAATGTGTCAGAAAGAAAAACATATTTTGTAGATGTAATTTTACCTTTAAGTATTCCAAATACGTATACGTATCGTTTACCTTTTGAGTTAAATGAAGCAATCCAAATTGGAATTAGAGTGATTGTACCACTAGGTAAAAGTAAATTATATACTGGTATTGTGGTGAAAATTCATGAATCAGTCCCTCAAAATTACCAAGTGAAGTATGTTGAGTCAATTTTAGATAATCAACCAATAGTTACCGCCAATCAATTCAAATTATGGAAATGGATTTCGAATTATTATTTGGCAAATATTGGGGATGTAATGAATGCTGCGTTGCCTTCAAATTTTAAATTAGGAAGTGAAACTAAGGTTAGTATTCATCCAGAATTTGATAGAGATTATGGTAAGCTAACTGATCAAGAATATTTGATTGTCGAAGCAATTGAGTTACAAGATGAATTGACATTAAAAGAAGTGTCTGAAATTCTTCAAATTAAAACGATTCAGCCATTAATTAAGAAGTTAATTGAAAAAAAAGCGGCAATTGTTTCGGAAGAATTAAAAGCGAAATATCGTCCTAAATATAAATCCTTTGTGCAAATTGATTCTGAAATAAAAACAGATGAAGATTTAGGGAAGTTATTAAACGATTTAGAATCATCCTCAAAAAATAAAAAACAAGTTGAGACCCTTTTAAGGATAGTTCAGCTAACGAATTGGGGGGGGGGAGTTCAAATTCCAGTACTTAAAAAAGAATTGATTACTGCTGGTGCTTCAGATTCATCTTTAGCCACTTTAAATAAAAAAGGAATTGTAGAAATTTTTACTGCAGAAGTAACTCGATTGGAAGAGTTGAACGCTGAAGTAAGTTCTATAAAAGAATTATCAGAAAATCAGTATAGAGCGTATTCAGAAACGAAAACTTTATTTGAAACAAAATCTGTTGTATTACTGCATGGTGTAACATCTTCAGGTAAAACAGAAATTTATGTAAAACTTATTCAAGAAGCTTTAGATAAGGGAGAGCAAGTCTTATATTTATTGCCAGAAATTGCCTTAACCGCTCAGTTAATTAATAGATTGCGTCATTATTTTGGAGATTTAGTCGGTGTTTATCATAGTAGGTTTAATCAAAATGAACGTATTGAGATTTGGAATAAAGTTTTAAATAACGATCAAAATCAATTTAGAATAATTTTAGGTGCTAGATCATCTATCTTTTTACCTTATCAAAATTTAGGGTTAATCATTGTGGATGAAGAGCATGAAAATTCTTTTAAGCAATACGATCCATCTCCAAGATATAATGCAAGAGATGTTAGTGTTGTTTTAGCTGCACAGCATAATGCAAAAGTGTTAATGGGATCAGCTACCCCAGCTATTGAAACGTATTTTAATGCAAAAGAAGGTCGATACGGTTTAGTTGAATTGTCCGAACGATTCGGAGGGGTTCAAATGCCAGAAATTCAATGCGCTGACTTAGTAAAAGAGAATAAGCAAAAAACAATGAAGTCTCATTTTTCATCTTTCTTGTTAACAGAGATGGAGGATGCATTAGAAAGAGGAGAGCAGTTAATTTTATTTCAAAACCGTAGAGGGTACACGCCTTTATGGAGTTGTGAAATGTGTAGTTGGACACCGCAATGTAAAAATTGTGATGTTTCATTAACATTTCATAAATCAGCTAATGTTTTAAAGTGTCATTATTGTGGTTATTATCTTTCTCCTCCATCAACTTGTGGAGCATGTGGAAGTAATAAACTGAAAATGTTAGGGTTTGGTACTGAAAAAATTGAAGATGAATTAAGTGTTTATTTGCCAAATGCCAAAGTAAAAAGAATGGATTTGGATACAACTAAAGCAAAGGATTCTTATGCCACAATTATTCGTGACTTTGAACAAAAAGAAATCGATATTTTAGTCGGTACTCAAATGGTAACTAAAGGATTGGATTTTGAAAATGTAGGCCTGGTTGGAATTTTAAGTGCGGATCAAATGTTAAAGTTTCCTGACTACAGAGCTTTTGAAAGGTCGTATCAATTAATGTCTCAGGTGGCAGGGCGTGCAGGACGAAAATCTAAAAGAGGAAAAGTAATTATTCAGGCTTTTGAACCAAATCATTGGATTATTCAGAAAGTAATGCAGAATGATTATATAGGAATGTACTCACAAGAGATTGTTGAGCGTAGAAACTTTAATTACCCACCATTTTATAGAATCATAAATATTCAATTAAGACATAGAAAACGTGATGTATTAGAATTTGGGGCTCAGTTTTTGGCTCAAAAATTGAAAGACGTGTTTAAAGAACGTGTTTTAGGGCCAGAAGTGCCAATGGTAGCAAGGGTTAGAAATAACTATTTACAAAATATAACAATTAAGTTTGAGCGTACAGCGTCTGCTCAAAAGGTTAAAGATATTATTATGCAAAAACAACATGAGTTTTTAGCAGAATATGATTTCAGATCAATTCGTGTGGTGATTGATGTGGATCCTCAATAAAAGGTGAACTATGAAAATTGAATTCAAGTCTATAATGCCACATCCATTAAAAGATAGTGAGCAAGCTGAACATAGTATTTGGGGAAATAATTATGAGTGGGAATCTCCACAAAAAATAGTGCTAAATGCAGTAAGTGGAAAAGGAAAATCTACATTTATAGGTCTTTTATCTGGTGTTAGAACTGATTTTGAAGGTAATTTATTTATTAATAATAGAAACACAAAGGAGTTTTCGAATCAGGACTGGGCAGAACTAAGAGTAACATCAATTTCAACTGTTTATCAAGATCTTCAATTGTTTTTAGAGTTAACAATTTTAGAAAATTTACAAGTAAAAAATAACTTAACGAATCACTTTAGTGAAGAGAAATTAGTTCAATTAATTGATAAAGTGGGTTTGACTGCTCATGCATCAAAGAAATGTAACCTATTATCATTAGGGCAACAACAACGAGTTGCCATTTTACGTGCATTATGCCAGCCATTTAAAATTTTATTAATGGATGAACCGTTTAGTCATTTGGATACAGCAAATGAAGCTATAATTGTTGAAATTTTAAAAACTGAACTAGATGCAAATCAGGCAGGGCTAATAATAACTACACTAGGTGAGAAACCTGCTATTAATTTTAATAATGAAATTGTAATATGAAGTCATTATTAAAAAATATCTTATTCCATTCTAAAAGCACTACGCAGGTTATATTGTCAACTATTGGTGCCTTTATAGGCATGTTAGCATTGTTGTTTAGTGTATTATTACTTAATGATATTAAATCGTTTCAAAATTCAGATGACGATTTACTGAGTAGTAATTCTGTCATTATTCAAAAAAAAGTAACAAAATTTACTACCATAGGTTTAAACTCAACAGAATTTACAGCGGATGACATTGAAGAGTTAAAGCAAAAAGAGTTTATAGAAAAAGTAGCAGCTTTTCAATCTGCAAATTATGGAGTAGGGATCTCGGAGTATCCAAATGATGGGTTGCCTTCTTTTTATGCAGATCTATTTTTTCAATCCATTCCTGATGAATTTATTGATGTAGAAACAAATTGGAACTGGAATGAAGACAGTGAATTTGTTCCTATTATATTGCCACGCGATTTTTTAATGTTGATTAACTACGGAATAGCAGAGAGTCAAGGTATGCCCCAAATATCTGAAGATTTATTAGCTGTGGCAAGATTAAAGATACACATGAATGGAAAAAATAAACGCGGTAAAATTACTGGTAAAGTGGTCGGGTTTTCACAAAAAATAAGTTCTGTACTCGTACCTGAATCTTTCTTAAATTATTCAAATAACTTGTATGGCAGCAGCAATGTGAAGTTACCACAACGTTTGTTTTTAAAAGTGAAGAAAGGGTCTCATGGACAGTTAGAGTCATTAATGGATGATATGAATCTAGATATTAAAAAATCGGCATTGGATTTATCGAAAATTAAAACGTTTGTTAGTGTAATTATTTTGGTGTTCTTGATTTTTGCAATTCTTATTATTTTATTATCCATATTAGGGTTTGTACAATATATCCAACTGCTATTAAATAAATCAAAACAAGATATTGTTATATTAAATAGAATAGGCTATAAGTTTGAAACGTTATTAAAAGTGATGCTCATTCATTTTTCTAAAGTATTTATTGTAATTTCAAGTATAGCTTCTGTAACTGTTTTAAGTGTTAAGTTTTTATTGATTAATCCACTGTTGCAAAAAAATGGAATAGAAGTTGCAAACAACCAAATAGGGCTTTGTTTAATAGTTGTACTCTTTTGTATAATAGGGTTTGTACTCTTAAATTATCAAAGTATAAAATTGACATTAAAGAAAATTAACAATTAATCAAACGTTAAAATTTTGTTAAACTAATAACCTTTTATATTTTTATAGCGTCCTTTATAAAACAACAAAACATTATTATGAAAATGACATCAAATAGAGTATCATCCATGACAAAAAAGATAACATTAGGTTTAGCCTTATCAATTTTTTCATTTGTGGGTCTAGCACAAGACATACAATTTAAAATATCTAACTTTCCAGATAGTGTTAAAACTATGAAACTGGCAAAGTACTTTGGTGAAAAATTATATTATGCGGATACCGCAGATGTTAAAAATGGAGTAGTGCATTTTGAAGGCGCAAAGCATCCTTCAGGACTTTATGCTTTGATTTTACCTGGGCCACAATTAGTTCAGTTCATAATTGATAATGAAAAAGTAGACTTAGAAATTAAGAATACTAAGGATGTTGTTGGGTCAATGGTGGTGAATAAATCAAAGAATAATAAGTTGTTTTATCAGTACATTAAAAAAATGACGGATAGTAGAAGGGAGTCAGACCAAATTTCTAAAGACTTTGATAAAATTAAAGATGAAACTAAAAAAACTGAAATTAGGAAGCAGTTAACAGAGATTAATGATGATGTTGTTAATTTTCAGAAAGAATTAGCAAAAAATAATCCGACATTGTTTATTGGTAAAATGGTTGGTATGTCAATGGATATTGAAATTCCAGAAGCTCCTAAAGATGAGAATGGTGTGGTTACAGATTCTTCATTTTTGTATAACTACAATATGGCACATTATTGGGATAATGTGGATTTGACTAATGATGATATTGTGAGAACACCTGCTTTTCATAGTAGATTAGAAAAATACTATTCTAAAGTGGTGATGTTACAAATTCCTGATTCTATTATTAGTTACACTACAAGGTTGGTGAATAGAACGAATCCTGCTGGAGCAGCGTTTAATTATATTGTTCATTTTGTAACAAATAAATACGAGCAATCTCAAATTATGGGAATGGATAAAGTGTTTGTTCATATGGCTGATACGTACTATTGTCCAAAAGAGACTACGCAAGCGTTCTGGATGAGTGATGAGAGTTTAACTAAAGTGTGTGATAGGGCTGATAAATTAAGACCAATTGTTGTGGGAGCTTATGCGCCAAGATTAATTTTACCAGATTCTACTGAGAAAAACTGGATTGATTTTTACCAAATTAAATCTGAATACAAAATTTTATATTTTTGGGATCCAAACTGTGGACATTGTAAAAAAACAACGCCAAAATTACAAAAGTTATATGATGCTAAATTCAAAGAAAGAGGAATTGAAATCTATGCCGTATCAAAAGCAACTGGAGACGATTTTGAAGCATGGAAAAAATTCATTCAAAAAGAAAACCTAACATTTACAAATGTAGGATTAACTAAGAATGTATACAATGAAGCGCAAAAGAACGCAAGAGCATTTATTCCTGGTTTAACAACAATTGAAAGTTTGAATTATACAGATACGTATGACATTTATTCAACACCTAGGATTTTTGTTTTAGATAAAGATAATAAGATTATATTCAAGCAATTATCTATTTCTCAGCTAGAAGAGATTTTAGATCATGAACAAGGTTTTGATGATCTTGAAAAAATGTTTCCAAAAGAAACAGATGATGAGCATGAAAAAGAGAAGCATTAATTAGAAAAGATTAAACGTAAAAAGCTCGGATACATATCCGAGCTTTTTTTTTGAAAAATAAGTGTATTTATAACTATCAAATGTTCCAATAGATATTTTGAATTAATTATATTTGAGGAAACTTGTTGTAGTGGTATTACAAATTCTAAAATAAGAACACACTCAATACGCTACGCTAATTTAGTGTGAGTGGGTAAAACAATTAACAATAAATGACTAATGAAAAGATAAAAATAATAACATATTCAGAAAGTGATGATTTACCGTTTCTTATAAAAAAAGGAGAATTGTTATCTTTTTT
>Ga0209395_1002351_pt1 | contig 24902 bp, 25 predicted proteins | sample GOMGulsemesocosm_3_FD_184635 | JGI IMG/M metagenome (GOLD analysis project Ga0209395, IMG submission 184635) | Methane-oxidizing microbial communities from mesocosms in the Gulf of Mexico - GOM9D Gulf of Mexico (SPAdes) (version 2) | ecosystem: Environmental > Aquatic > Marine > Cold seeps... | reverse complement strand
GTGTGCCTTTCTTTGTGGAGAAGATAAAATGTTGTCGCTCGTATCAGTTTTTGCCATTGATATATGAGCTTATTCGGTATTTTAAAATGACTGTTTTTTTAAACTAGGCTGCATTAGTACTCAAACTTCACGTTTTTTTGACAGGGTCAGGGGTAAGCTCATCCGCTTAATTTTAATTTAAAGGCGTGCGCTTGTCCTCATTCTATCGGTTTGCTTTTGTGGGGGGCTTAGGCTTTTTAGTCGACCTAAGTGTGTATGTCTTATTCTCTTTAATAGGCCCTCACTTATTGGCTAGAGCGATTGCTTTTTGGTGTGCTGCCTCCAGTAATTGGTACCTGAACAGACGCTTCACTTTTGCCTCACAAGAATCTAACAAATTAGCGCAATGGAGTTTGTTTTTATTGACCTCATTATTGGGTTTTGTCCCAAATATGGGCGTCTATTATCTGACGATGCAATGGGGAGAGAGTTCGAATGATCTCCCTTCAGCGGTCATTCTTTTGTGGCCTTATATCTCACTAGTACCTGGGGTATTAGCAGGATTAGTGGTTAATTTTTTAACTGCCAAGTATCTGGTATTTAGGGTTAAAGCGAATCTAGTTATGGAGTGATATAAATATGTATCTTCATTATGAGCACAAGGGCATATTAGTCCATAAGGCGAATGCCTCACTAAGCTATAATGAATCGAGTCTACTGTTTAATTTTGAGGTTAACTATGCATAGATACTTATTAAGCCTGATTATGGTTTTCTTCATGTGTAGTTCTTATTTAAACGCAGAGAAACTCACTTTATACACGGAAGAATTTCCGCCTTTTAATTTTACAAAAGACGGCAAAGTTATTGGCGCATCTACCGAAGTCGTACGCGCCATTATGCGAATCTCATCGCAGGATTATGTTATTAAAAGCTATCCTTGGGCTCGCTCATTTCACAGCAGTCAGTTTGATAAAAACGCGCTCATCTACTCAATCAGTCGTCGCTTGAAAAGAGAGCATTTATTCAAATGGATTGGTGTAATAGTGCCTGCTAACCAATCGGTGTTTGCTTTAAAAAGTCGCAAAGATATTGTTATTAACTCATTAGAGGATATGAAACCTTACACCATAGGGACTACCTTAGAAGACTCTAGAGAGGCCTACTTAGCGACTCAAGGTTTTGATATTTCAAGCTTTGAACGTTTTGGCGGAGACACAGCTTACAGTCAACTTTTTGTATTATTAAAAGAAGGTAGAATTGATCTTTGGCCAATGCCTAATGCCGTGATGAGCTATGTAGTAAGTGAAAAAAATGAATACCCTGAACAGATAAATTAAAAATGTGTTCAAGCTTGAGGAAATGTCGTCAGAGGGTTATTACATAGCGGCCAGTCTCACCACATCAGACGAAATCGTAAATAGGCTTAGAAAGGCCTTAATTGAGTTTAAAAAGACTAACGCTTATGCTGATATTCTTAAAAAATGGGGGCTCTAATTATTTACTGTCTTTAAAAGAAAGTCTTTAACAGAAAGCCTTTAAAAGAAGGTCCTTAAGAGACGGTATTTAATAGGCACAGGCATGCAATTTATTGCTAGACTGGAAAACACCAAAAACCTCGTTACCCACCTAAATTTAAGTACTAATATATTTATTCACCTGCTGAGGCGGGAGGACTTATTCGCAGCGTCTCTTAGTAAGAATGCTCAAAATCGATCAAGCAATTTTCTAGGCTAATTAAATCTTGTGGATTTAACTTTTCATAAAAACTCACGTTAATGTGGTTTTCATTGTCCGATATAATTGTCCCTTTTTTTAATGAATACCAAGAGTAGTTCATTGTAATTAGTAGGAACGGCTGCTTGAACTGAGGGTCTCTGTGCAAGGTTCATACTCCATTGTTTAACGTTAGGTAATTGAGCAAATAGGTCTGTGTCTGTGAGTGAGCTAAGTACACTAAAATAACGGAAAACAGTCGCATAAACCGCATCAATAAGATGGAACTGATCACCACAAAAATAGGCCTGCTTAGAAAGAAGCGGTTCAATTACCCTGAGTTTATGTGCGATGTTTAATAAGGTGCTTTGTACATCACTTAGACGCATATCGCTATAAATGAGTTTCGCAATACCGTCTAAAATATCGGAAGCAAATACAATCCAAGCGCGATGAGATGCTTTAACAAAGGGGTCACTAGGGTGCAGTGACGTTGGCGAGACGTCATCAAGGTACTCACAGATAACATTCGATTCAAACAAGGCCTGAGTTTCATTTATGATCAAAGCAGGGACCTTTCCCGCGGGTGATAGGCTTGCCAGCCATTCTGGTTTTTTATCTAACTCAATATCCGTTCTTATGTAGGGTATGTGCTTTTCCTTCATGAGGATGATAACACGTTGAACATAGGGACATATTTGATGGCCAATAATGTGAAGCTTTGTTTCATTCATGTGCTAATACCTATTCTCGTTAGTTTTAGTCATGGTTCTGCTTATCGCATGATAAGCAGAACGCTTAAGTGCTTATGTCATGCAATGAATGTTCAATTTATTACCATCCAAATCACGAAAATAAGCCGCATAAAAACCACTATCACCACGAAGACCTGGTTTACCTTCATCCATAGCGCCAAGTTTTAACGCGTATTCATGCATAGCATCCACTTGCGCCTTATCCTTAGCGGCCAAGGCGATCATGTCGCCATTACCCACAGTAGCTTCTTTTGAATTAGCAGGAATATGAATCGAAAACATAGGCGTATTAGGTTGTGTAGTCCAAGCAATAAAGTCATCCTGCTGCATTGCTCTAGTTGCTCCAAGCAACTCAAATAACGCATCGTAAAAAGATGCTGCGCGTGCAATATCATTTGTGCCAACCGTGATATATCCAATCATTTCTTTAGTTCCTATTTCTGTTTTAAATGAGCCATAAGAGTCTCTCTTTGGCGGCTATCTGTTCAACAATTGGAATAATAGGTGTTTGCAATAATGAAAACAATTTGTAATTATGACAAGCATTTGTTCATATTTGACGAGGTGTTTTTTGGATTGGAATGCAATAAAAATATTCATAGCCGTTGCTCATAACAAAACATTAGTCGCGGCTGCCACATCCTTAGGCATGAGCCATTCGACTGTCTATCGACGATTAAACGATTTTGAAGAGCAAGTAGGGCGGTTATTTGAGCGGCTTAATGGCACTTATGAGCTAACTGAATTAGGTGAGAATATGTTGCTTCGTGCGCAACATATTACCCACTCATTTGAAGATATTGAACGTGATATTGTCGGTATGGATAAACAGCTAGGTGGTATTGTAAGAATCACTGCTCCCAGTAGTTTCTCTTACCTATCACTGCCTCAGCATCTGGCACAATTTAGTGAAGATTACCCAGACATCAAGATAGAGTTATTAGTCACTAATCTAGCGCTCAATATGACAAATCGACATGCTGACATTGCGATTCGTGTCACTGCAACACCGCCTGATCACTTAGTAGGTCGTGAAGTCCGTCGTATCAAGTGGGGTGTTTATGCCAGTGATAGCTACCTTTCTAAACAGGGTAAACTTGAGAATTTAGAAGATCTAAAACAACATAGACTAATTGGTGCAGCCGGATCATTACGGAGCCATCCTACGTTTTTACAATTGGATAAAACGCATTCATCAAACATTTACCAGCGAACAGATGATCTAGTCGCTATGTCATGCATGGCATGCAGTGGCTTGGGAGTGGCTCTATTGCCAGATGATCTCGCTAAATCGGGAATAAAGAAATTATTCACCTTTGAGTCAGCGAAAGAAAATCAATTATGGGTATTAACACATCCTGATTTACGCAAGGTTGAGCGAATCAAGGTCGTGATGAAGTTTTTGGCTAAAGCGCTTGCAAACGAACAAGCTAGTCCTTGATAAAACTAATATTATGAACGCTTTTTTAAGCCTTAGTAGCACAGTGACTCTTGACGTTAGCACAGAGAAGTTCGGACAATCTTGTTATTTGATACCATATTGAAAGTCGTCTTTCTACATACTGAATAATGGGGAATTGTTGGAGCCCGCTAGCCAACTATCTACTTATGCAGATAAGCGAATATGGGCTAAGTCGTCAGCGCTTACTTTGCTATTTTACAAAAATTCTACATTTTTTCTGTTAGAATTTTCGATTAATCTTTTTAAAAAAGATAAAGGGTTGTTGTGCAATATTAATCTTAGTTCCAGCCTTTTAATAGGTTAATATTTAATAAGTAAGGTATCAAAATTTAAAAATAAATTAACATTGAATTAAGGTTATCTAAGGGGGAGAAGTGATAAAAATATTTTCAATATTATCTTTGTTGATTCTTATTTTTATTCAAAATATCAAGTCTCAAGAATTGGATATTTATACGGCTGAAGAGCCGCCAATGAGCTTTGAGAAAAATGGTACAGTCGTCGGTTTTTCAACCGAGATAGTTGAAGAGATTATGGCGCGTATGAACTCAACTGACACAATACAATTAGTGCCTTGGGCAAGAGCTTATACAAGCGTATTATCAAAAAAAAATGTCGCTACTTATTCTATGGGGCGAACAGACCTGCGTGAGGCGCTATTTCATTGGGTTGGTCCCATTGTAAAAAAAAGGTGGGTCTTTTATTCGCTTAAAAAGAGAGGCATAGAGGTTAATCGTTTAGTTGATGCTAAAGCACTGACCGTTGGGGTTGTAAGAAATGATGCCAGAAGCACGTTTTTGAAAAGTAATGGACTGAGCAATATATATGAAGTAAATGACCACCATATTGCGCTGAACATGCTTAAAAAGGGTCGTATTGATTTATGGGCATCTTCTGATTTCGAAGGGCCTTCTATCATTAAGGAAAGTGGCTATGAATTAAGTGATTTTGACATTACGTACACGATTAAAACAATTGAATCCTATATTGCTATATCAAAAAATACGCCTGTCGAAATTGTTGGTAAATGGAAAAATGCTTTTTCTGATTTAAAGAATGATGGCTCCCTTAATCGCATAGCAGATAAGTGGCGTTCCCTTTCTGGATTAGATATCACTGGAGAAAATGGCGTTATTGCTATTCAAAATAATTAGCCTTATCTTTACGTTGAAGCGCTTATTAATAGAATAACTATTAAGTTGCACACCTCGCCATAAATCTAAGGGCTTTTATTCACACGCTGAGGCGGGAGGACTTATTCGTAGTTTCCCGAGATAAAGATGAATTTTGACGCTGCTATTTTTGATATGGACGGTTTGCTGCTCGATACCGAGCGAGTATGTATGAGGGTATTTAAACAGGCATGTGCTGCACAAAATGTCCCTTTTCTGGAAGATGTTTATTTATCTATCATTGGCTGTAATTCAGCAGGTATTGAGCAAATAATTCGTGATGGTTATGGGGCAGGGCTTGATTATCCTGCGCTACATAATGACTGGAAGGCGCGTTATAACGCGGTTGTGTTGCATCAGGCTATCCCTGTCAAAGAGGGTGTCGTTGAGCTACTTGAATGGTTTAAACACCATAATATTGCGTTAGCCGTCGCGACGTCTACCAATAAAGAAGTTGCCTTGGTCAAACTTCGCTTAGCCAAGCTTGATCAGTATTTTTCAACTATCACAACGGGTTGTGAAGTGACGCAGGGTAAACCCGATCCTGAAATTTTCCTATTAGCCGCAAAACGCTTAGCCGTCGATCCTTCACGCTGTCTTGCATTCGAAGATTCAAATAACGGGGCAAAAGCTGCGATCGCAGCAAATACTGAGACTTACCAAGTTCCTGACCTTGTTGAGCCCTCAGACGAGGTCATCGCCCTTGGTCATGAAATCCACCCTTCGTTATCCCATGTTCTGCAAGCATTGAAAGCGCAATATGCGGCACTCAATGCTTGAGACTCTAATAAAGAGAAAGTCTAACCCCATGTAAAATCCTCTTTGCTTTTTCTTCGAATTAGCACTGATACTCATCTTTAATTGAGAACCAATAAATGATTTAGGTTCAATATAGACGTACATCAGTCTTTTTATTATCGCTTTCAATCAGTGTCTTATAATTAAGGCACTGTCTTAGTCTCGTGTTGATGGCAATTTAAATGACTAAAATGGTTTTTTCTGGCTCTGTGCAAAAGCCTCTCTCTTTAAGTAACTATCACCTGATAATCCTCTTAAACCTGGCTGTTTAGCCTCATACATAATGAGGTGTTAGATAAGCAAGCCAATCAGTAAATCTAAAAATTGGCATATCGTGCCAATAAGGGAGCTAAATAGGGTGTTATTTGGCAGCACATTGCGCACCATTGTTGATAAAGTTGAGCCTAATTCATACATGAGGCGATCAACATGAAAAGTAATACATTCCATTTAGCAGTAGAAGCAGGCTCTTTGAAAGACACAGTTCAATGGTATCAGACTGTATTAGGGTGTGAGATAGGTATGGCGGAAGATGGCAAATGGCAAGATATCGATTTTTGGGGGAATGAACTAACGCTGCACGAATCAGAACCGAGAGTTGCGAAAAGTGATGATCGTAACCGACACCATGTTGCTATGGGTAAGGTCTGTGTACCGCATTTTGGTGTGCATTTATCATTAGAGAACTATCAGCAAGTTAGAGCGAATGTAGAAGCGAGTAATGGTTTTTTAGATACCCCTTATATTCGATTTGAAGGGACCGACTACCAACAAGAAACTTTCTTTGTTGAAGACCCTAACTTTAATGTTTTAGAAATCAAACATATGGTCGCGGATAACGCATAGGGTGTTTTAATGCCTATTTCTACATGTCTCTATTTAGGGTAGAGATAGGCTGCATTGATAGGCATCAAAAATCTGCTTTGTGATACATCAAAATGACCCTTGGTCACAGATACCATGAAAAGAAGGGCGCTGGCCTTGTTAGTGATCGCAAAGGCATGTGATTTCGCTGCTATGCCAGCTTGTTTCGTTCAACCAGATTAGCCATGGATCTGCTTGGAATAGTTAGTTGGGCGGTGATTGCAGAGTGAACCGCTTCCCACAATGTATTTTCCATATGGTTAGATATTTTTATATGGAAAGAAATATGAACAGAGGCATGGCTAATAGAAAAGCACCACACCTCTGATAGGATTAACTGGCTTCGGACAATGTATTCTCACCGGCATTAGCGAGGATATCTTGTACAGATAAAGTAGGGTAGGCGCTATACAGGGGTTGTAATTCTCCCCCAACAAACGAGCGGTCATTCTTTTGAATATACAGCATAAAGTCTTTCAGGTTGTTCTGTACCGGTAATGGCGGCGCATCCACCATGAAAGACAATAATGTATTGAAAATATCACCAATCTCTTTTGAAAAATCTTCAATGTAACGCGTAAATTCACCGTCATAACTTGTAATGACAGCTAGTTGAAGAGGGCTCAAAAATACAAACCTTGCAAAATGTACTGTACCAATTTTAGTTAACGCAATATTAATTGGGTTCTCATCTCCCATGCTTTCAAAACCAGCTAAAAGCTTTTGAATCTCTATCGCATCATCTGCTGTTTTGATATTCATTACGAGAGTTAACGGGTTAGATACTTGTGTGGTCATAACATTTTCCTTGTCATTTGTTTTGCCGTAATGGCGTGCTTGTAAGGGTGTTAATCTTTTACTAATTCGGATAGTTATTTTTAATAAATTCAAGAGAGCTCGCTGTCTCATTTGCTGTGCGTGAGCTAATGATTGCTTTAGGGTTAGTCAAAACGTCTTTAGTAAACCAACCAAAATTGCGTACATTCCATTTATCTTTAGGTAGGAATTCACTTAAGACGAAAGGCTCTAACGCGGGTAATTGAAAGCGATATGTGTCAACGTCTGTTAAGTCCAAGAGGCTTCTTCGGGTAGATTCGGTATGACAGCTGACACAATCTGTATTGAGAACATTACTCAGTGATGGATTCGCAATAATATTAGGAATGTCTTTTATTAATGGCGTAGTTATAGCGCTTTTAGCTGAATCAAGGCATTCCACCTTGGAGTCCAATCTGCTTTGTATATTGCTGTCGAACAATACGGCGGTACTAATCCCCTTACACTTATTAAAATTATCGTTTATTTGGTTACCGATTCGATTGCCAACAAAGCCGTTTATTGTCCCAGGTTTTACATGCAGTAGTTGAGAATTGGGTGAACTGCTGTTGTCACTCATTAAGTTAAAGTCAAAAAATACCCACTGATCGCTTTTGGCAATACCCATGAAAGCAATTAAAATAAGCCGATTGTCTGATAAATTATCATGCAAAAAAGTGGCGACTTTGTTAGAAAATGTTGGATTAGAAAGGTTGTTGTTAACCTTTAGCGGGCCATCCATTGACTCACTATTAGGAATGCTTAACAGGGATGCTTTCAATGAAAGTAAGTCTTTTAATATGTTTGTAAAAGCAGCCTTGTCTGGCGAGAAGGGGGGTTGAGCATTGAGTACAAAATTAAAGGGTAAATGGACAGTATAATCATGGATAGTCACCTCGCCAGTGTCGTTGACCGTGACGGGTTGAAGTATGAGGCGTATTTGAGGAATACTGCCCATTTGGCTAATCACGTTAGATGAAGTACTCGGTGCAGACGGGTCGACTCGAAAGCCAACAAGCTTCCAATTTTTTCTTACTTTTAATTGGTTTTCAAATATACCTGCGCCACTCACGAAGGAAATTTTAATGTCATTTCCTGCCTCATCAACACCATTGACTTTAGATTCAGCAAAATTAATGATTTTATTGAATGTATTTTGAGACAAAATTTCGCCATTACTTATGGGGAACTCAGCATCAATTAACGCATCAACATCGTTACGGGTTTTGGGGATTGGCCAAAGGTATGCGATATCATTTAACCCCAACATACTCGTATCTAAAGGCGTCTCTTTGGCCATTAGATTCTGGCTAAAAGCCAAATAGAATAAAACGCAAACTAATGAAAAGAGTGTTTTAACGCCAATGTTATTAATAATATTCAATATCAAAATTCCTTTTAGATGAGAATGTTACGAGTGTTATAATTAACGGAGGAATACTCGCACTGAAACGTGTCAGCAGCAGTAGGAAAAATAGGACAGCAGAAGTAGAAAAAATATTACCTTTAATTACGTGAGGCGAGCTAACGTCATCTTAGGTTCGAATCAGGTTCGCCCTGAATTTAGGCGCAATTTGCTGTATTTATGATGCTAGGTTAGCCACCTTGGCCTTCATTTGAGAGCCCAAACCCTAAGGTGAACTTCTTATGTACGCAAAGATTGGGGAAATGCCGCACATATGCGTTTGTATGCCACATGATAACAAGTCAGACCCGTGGGACAACGCAACACATAAGGTCGTTAGTTCAAACCGCTAACATCTTTTTTTTGCGTAAATCTGCTTTATTAATCTTTGCTAATGCGAGGTTTAACCGGCCTAGTTCGGGCTATCAAAAAAACGAATACTGAGTATTTTTATTATCTTATCTGGCTGATATATACTTTTAAAAACTCAAGAAAAGCCCTTATATTAATCGATATAAGGGTCATAAAAGGAACAAATAATGAGACCCTTTCTTTCACTCACATTGCTAGCAAGTTTTATAATAAGCTCACATGCTTTAGCTGCTCAGCAGGCTGATACGATTCTGACCAATGCCAGCATTTATGGGTACGAGAGTGCCGATACGATTGCGATTTATGATGGGAAAATCTTACATGTCGGATCCTATGGCGAGGCAAATCGGTACCGAGCGAGTAAAACTGAGATAATAGACTTAGAGCAAGCTTATGTGATGCCTGGTTTTATTGATAATCATAATCATGTTTTTGAAGCCGCCTCTGAAGTCGGTGGCAGTTGTGAACTCAGCCTTGATGGCACAGCAAAAGAACAAATTCGTTATCTTAAAGTGTGCCGTAAAAATGCAAACCCAAATGGGTGGCTGACAGGTTATGGCTTTTCAATTGAAGCGTTATTGAGTGAAGACAGTCGCCACACCCCGCTCGAAATCATTGACAAAATATTTCCTGACCAGCCTGTTGTGCTTATGGAACAAACATCTCATTCAATGTGGGTTAACTCTGTTGCATTAAAAGAAGCGGGTATCACAAAGCGATCTCCAGATCCTCAAGGGGGTAAAATCCTTAAAGACGACGTGACGGGAGAGCTTAACGGTATCCTCATGGATAACGCCGGTGACATAGTGATGGAAATGGCGTGGAACAGTTTAGATAACAAATTTGATCAAAGCTATGATGGGCTAATGGTAGGGCTTGAAGAGGCTGCCGCTCACGGTATTACAACCATAGGTGATGGCCGTTTGTACTGGAAGCGGGGTTGGTATGAGGTGTGGAAGGCGGCTGAAAGGCAGGGTGAGCTGACCGCCCGGGTATCACTTCGTCCATGGATTTACCCGACAGAGCCTATGGAGGCTCAACTTTCATATTTAAAGAGAATTCAAAGTAGTGATGATTCAAATCTTTTGTTGGTGGATCAAGCGAAAATGTATAGCGATGGTATTACGATTAATGGCACTGCAAAGTTGCTGGCGCCTTACCTTGATACTTATATTCCAGATGAGCCATATGGCATCAATTACATTCCACCGACAAAAATGAAAACCTGGTTAACTGAGCTGGGGGAAATTGGTTACAGCGCTCATATTCATGCCATTGGCGATGGTGCCGTTCGGGAGTCTCTTAACGCCATTGAAAATGTACGAAAGCAAGGTTCGACAAAACCTTACACCTTGACTCATATCGAGTTAGTTGACAGTCAAGATGTGCCAAGGTTTGAAGCACTTAATGTAACGGCAGATTTTCAAGTCGGGTCAGATTATGTTGCCTATCATGATCACCAGTGGTCAACCTCATTTTTGGGGGCAAAACGCACACGAGCTTTGATGGATCTAAGATCTATCTATAATACGGGTGCAAATGTCACCTTAAGCAGTGACTGGAATGTACATGATATCAACCCGTTAGTCGGGATTGCCAATAGCGTTATTATGGGTAAAACAGGGCTACCAAATATACCTGTCGCGATAGATGCTTACACTATCAATGCTGCCAAAAGTTTAGGTATTCAGGCCATCACGGGTTCTATTGAGGTGGGTAAATCGGCAGATTTTGCTATCTTAGAAAACGACATCACACAGATGCGTGTTAATAAAATTGCAGAGACGAAAATCATAATGACAATGCTTCAGGGTGACATTGTATTCGATTTAAAGCGATAAACAGGATGAGAAAGGGGTGTTTTTTTTGACGGCTCTTTCTTAATTTTTCGAGATAATTAATTATGAATAATAGTGTAAAGTTAGTTTTATATAAAAGACGTTTTTATTTAGAAGGCACGATTAAATAAGGCATATTTTCCATCATCGTTATTTCAGCGCTTTTCATAAATACGTTCGAAACATGTTGAAAATGTCGGTATCTAAGTAATCATCTATCCTAGCTGTAGTCGGTTTATTGATGGCTGCTGGCATCATTAGTGTATTGAAGCGACGTATCACAAACCTTAATAAACCCATTCAACCTGCTGTAGCTCCCCTCAAAAGCGCTTTCCAACAAAAAAGTCACCCCTGCTAAATAAACTGAAGACGACATAGATCCAAGCAAAGAGCCTGTATTGGAATCAAAAACATGATTTGGATGTTTTGAAATAGACGAACATGCGATTAATGATATGTCGTTAGCTTTATGGGCTAACCAATGTCCAAGAGAACGTCGTTAAGCCGTTCGTTATTTAAGGGAACATATGCAATATCAAATAATACCAATGCGATCAGATTTTTTAAAGAAAGTGAGGCGTTTAGGCCTTGATGATCAGGGTCAAGCGGTTGAGTTTTTAAAGGCAGTGGGAGGTGAACCATGTAGAGATGTACTTAGAAGGGCAAAAGCCGGTGAGATGCTTATTTTGGCCAGCTATTGCCCATTTATCAAGGCGGGACCCTATAAAGAATATGGGCCTGTTTTTATCTTGGCAAACGAAAGTGATGATTTAGTTGATTATTCAAACTTGCCATTACCTAAAGGAGAAGAGACTGATTATTTAGGGAATACGTTTGTTTTGAAAGCTTACTGTGAAAATGAACGTATTTTAGACGCAGTATTATCATCACCTGTTGATGCCGAATCAGACCTTGCTGGTCTTTTGTCTAATAAGGCGGTTAGTTTTGTTATGGCAAGGTATGCGGCATATGGCTGTTATAGCTTTTGTGTTGAACGCATAACTTAGTAAAAAAGTGATATAGGACAATATATAAACGATTTATCTTACTTCTTCGCGACGTTTTGCTTTAGAAAACGTTTGATGAAAGATTAAAAAAAATTTATTTATAGGTACTAATTGTAAATGAATCTAGGTACTATTTTGATAAATGTAAGGTTATTATAACGAAATGGCTTTAGTGTAATGTTTTGTAGTATAAATGAGAGGTACTCAAGCCCTCTCATTTTTAATGTAATGAATGCCAATTTTGTTGGCTAGATAAGTTAGAGCAATGCTCTTACTCATTTTAAAGTATCAGGTGGTAAGTGGCATATTATGATAGCAGTAGAATCTAGTTCGATAAAAAATAGAAGAGTATTTGGTTGGATATTTCTAGTGTCTAGCTTACTGCTTTTTGTACCTGATATGCTCGGGCAGTTACTTCAAACAAATGCTTTTCAGGCGGATGTTTTGACTCAAAAAATTGAAACAAGCCTCAATCGGTTTCAATATAGTTCGCCTCATTATCTTGTCTTTAATACGACAATAACTATTTCTTTGCTAACTCTGTTAACGGCAACGATTTCTCTTATGGGCTTTATCATATCTTGCTTCCTTGGGTGGCAGAAAGACTCAAATGCTACGCATTCGGTGGCTCAAGAAACTCAGAAGTTGGAGCTAATATTGGCTGATCTAAAATTAGAGTTGGATCAGCGTAGGTATTAAAGAAAGCACGAAATCACCTTTCAAATCAGATTTTCCTCTTACCAAAACCTGCTCAATTAATGGGATACGCGTTCGAGCTAACCATTATTTCTGTGTATTTATCAGTCAAATATTGTGGGTTTCTTCATTAAAAGCTGTAATATCAGGTTCTAATAAAATCCAAGGAAGGTGATACAAACAAACTCCACTTTCTTGTTGTTTATCATTTAATTATAAATGTGCTTTGTGCTTGATTGTTAAATCAACATAAATGTATGTCTCATTAAAAGTGCAATATTACGGAGGGCTAATGGAAAATTTGGAAGTATCAAGGCTTGTCACTGCATTAGCTGTCGCCGTTATTACTTTTCTCATTAGATTTATTTATACCTTACTGACCAGAAATGGTGAAAAAATGAAGATTAGATCTTCTAGTGTGGAGCTGATCGATAAGGTGATCAATGAGAGAGAATGGGAAAAGCAAGAGAATCGTTTAATCGTTGAAGAAGCTTTCGAACAGCTTTACGCCAAGCCTTTGAGCTACTTTGAAATTAAGATTCTGATGTATGCAGAATCGCCAAATTCGGCGTTTAGAACCTATTTAAAATATCGACCCCTATTAGAGTTTAATGATAAGAGAACAATGTTCAGGTATAAAAAAGGAAAGAGGCCATACTGGGCTCTTTTAAATGGCAGCATTAAACTCCCAAAATCAATAATTAAAGGGGTTGTTGTCTATATGGCATTTGAATACCCAGCTTCCTATGCAATGACTTGGTTAATGAGTGATGCTAGTGCCACTATAGAGGTGGACAGACTTGCTATATTTTGGTTAATAGATGGTCTTTTTTGGTTGTTGGCAATTATCTTTTTAGTAAATGGTTTAAGGTATCATGATAGTGAAAAAGAAATTAAAAGGAATCTTTCCGATAAATTTCAATTTGATCAACAAGCTGGCAAGGGAAGCCGCGATTAAGTAACCTTTTATCAGTCTTATTCGAAAAGACGTCAAGCAAGGCATCATTTTTAAGTTCTTCTTTTTTAGGTCAAAGACAGCTTTCGAGAAGGGACAATATAGGATGACATTTTTCTAAGACTTAAAGGGGTGGTCAAAAGTTTTATCGCTAAGTTGAGCCTAACCAATAGCATCACTATTAATGTCACTATTTCTTTGAAATCCGCCAAATCTTCTTTCATATTATTAAAGTTCGTAGGTATGCCTTAAGTGGCTATAAAATAGTCACTAGAATAATAATTTGAATCCTTTTTCACAGTGTCTAAATAAAATATCTTTCTAACTCTCAATGTCTTTTAACGAAGAGGTAAAGTCTGGGAAGTCCAATTAGTACTTGAGCAAGCGCTATCTTGTTCGCTCAAATGAGCGGAATAGGAGGGTGTTTTGTTAAGGTTATGTAGTTATCCCTATAAAACCCTTAGCTAAGGTGGGCTTTTGCTTTAAAGGTGTTTAAGATCAATCATATAAATACGGGTAAAGTTTGTTTTTTATGTCTGTTCTTCGTCTTTAAATTTTAGACAAGAGCTTTGGTAGTAATCGACAAATCAGCGTATTTAAGAGTGCCTTTTATTCAGGCGCAAATGGACAGTACTCTTACCTAACTTATCTGTATCGCGTTATCTAGCTCAGGTAGTGACGCTTAACATTTTAGGTGAATTTCGGTAGTTCTTTAGGGAGGATATGAAACCTATGTACTTACGTTTGTTATTCGTCATCTTGATCGTATTACCTGTTATCACTCAAGCGCATTCCAACACTGAACTAAAGATAGTGACCGAGGAGTTTCCCCCCTATAACTACCAGAAAGAGGGTGAAGCGCGAGGTATGTCGAGTGAAGTGATTCATGCCATGCTTGAACACGCAAACCTTGATGCAAAGATTAAATTTTACCCCTGGTCTAGAGCCTACAGAACGGCTCAGGTTGAGCCCAATACACTGATATATTCGATTGCTCGTATTCCTGAACGGGAATCCTTGTTTGAATGGATTGGCGCTATTGCGCCTTATCAAACCTCTTTGTACAAACTCAAATCAAACACTGATCTGCATATTAACTCCCTTGAGGAAGCAAGTAAGCACAGAATTGGCGTATCCCAAGAGGATGTGATCAAAACATACCTAGAAAATCGTGGTTTTGATCAGCTTGAAGAGGTGCGTGCTGATCAACTTGTTGTTCGTATGTTGATATATGGCCGTATGGAATTGATTGCTTACGATGAAGCCTCCATGCCATTTCAGGTGAAGGCGGCAGGGTTCGAAATCGATCTGATTGAGCGCGTATTGCGTATCGAAGAATTGTCAGAGGAGCTGTATATTGCCATAAATCCTAAAAGCGACCCTATCTTGATTCAAAAGCTAAAAACCAGCTTGAAGGCGATTAAACAAAATGGAGAATACCAAGCGATTCAGTCTCGATATTTTCCGGGGTAGTGACAGACTGAAGGTAATCTGCATTTAAAAAGGTAGGTTAATGCTAGCGCACGTATAGCGACAAATCCCTGCCTCGAAATAGGTTTTATATAAATACCAAGTTTGACTTTTTTATAAGTGATACGCTGATTGTATGAATCTAAGTCATTTAAACTATCATGTTCAGGAAAAGAAAAATGCTCATTACCAGTACGTTAGCGATAGGTGACCTAGGCGACATCGTAAAACAGCATGGTTTACTTTATGCCAAAGAGTATGGCTACGATTATACCTTTGAAGCCTATGTTGCTGAACCATTGGCGCAGTTTGTGAAGCGTCAAAACCCAAGAGAGAGGATTTGGTTGGTTAAGCTTGATGGTGATTTAGTCGGTTCTATTTGTATTTGTGAACTGTCTGAGACCGAGGCTCAGTTGCGTTGGTTTTCCGTCACACCTGCTGCACGGGGTAAAGGCTTAGGCAAGGTTCTTATGGATAATGCTTTAACCTTTTGTTCTGAACAGGGTTATATCAAGGTTATTTTATGGACAGTGAAAGGGCTAGAAGCGTCGGCATCTCTGTATTTAAAGTATGGATTTAGCGTAAAACAAGAAATTGAGCATGAGCTTTGGGGGAAAATGCAGCTCGAGCAGTGTTACGAAAAAAACATTTAGCTGTTATAGAGACATGCATTAATCAGTGAGTATACAAGTCTTGTGAATATCCAAATGACATTGAGCCTGAAGGGCTAACGTGTTTCCCTAGTTCAGGCTCAAACCGCCATATCAAATTTATATTTATATTGGTTTATCCCATTAAGTGCTCTCACCTCAGGCGAATAAAACAATATTTTTGAGTTAAATGACGGTAGTTATAATAAATGAAACGAATGGTTTTTTGTTTTGATATTTGATTTGGTTATTTTGAGAGGTAATAAAACAGCCTGATTTATTTATGAAATATGGATTAAAATTCACATTTACTTGTTGCTTTTATTAACATCAAAATAAATCTACGTTATTTTTAATTGAATACCTCCTCTTAAGGAACACTCGTTGACTTAAAATATGAGTCTTGTTATTTATATGCCAATAAATACTACTTAGCTTTGAATACAGACTTTTGTCACTTGATACAACTTGTAATTTAGGGCTTTTAAATTGATAAATCGTAAGTTGATTTAAATTAATGTCGTTTTAAAAAATTGACTATATTAATTCGGCATTTTCACCATTCATTTAAGAATTCATTAAGCTAAGTATGCAACCATTGATTTACTCCATTACTTAAGAACTATTCTATCTACTGAAGGATTGCATTATGTTAAAAGCGTTTGCCACTATTGGTTTATCATTATCATGCCTAGTTACCGCTAATCTTGCGTTTGCAGATTGGCAATTAGTTAACGATAAGAGTCAGTTAAGCTTTGTTTCCATTAAAAAAGGAAGTGTTGCAGAAACTCATCACTTTACACAACTAGAAGGCCTGCTCTCAGATCAGGGTGCGCTCAGCATTAATGTTAACCTAACCTCAGCAGAAACCTTGATCCCTATTCGTAACGAACGTCTTACTAAGTTTGTATTCGAGGCAGTTGAGTTTCCACAAGCGGTATTAACCGCCAATCTTAAAGAGCAACTTGCAGACATTAAATCCCCTGGTACGCACCTTCTAAAAGGCATTGATGCCGAACTTGACTTCCATGGTCATAACAAAGCATTAAAGATTGATGTCATGGTAACTCGTTTGAACAACGGTGACTTAAGCGTTTCATCATTGAATCCTGTCATTATTAAAGGTAAGGACTTTAGTGTCATCGAAGGGATAGAGACATTACAGAAGCTAGCCGGATTACCTTCTATTGCGACTGCCATCCCAGTAACGTTCGCATTAACCTTTAAAGCTAAGTAAGCTCAATTAAAGGTTTATTAAGCTACACACAATTAAATGATGAGTATCAGTCAGTCCAATACTGACAGATACTCACTGAATCCCCATGAATTAACCCTTAAAGAGTCAGGGCCAAGAGTCAATGAAGTTACTGGTTAGGTTCTAACATCAATGTTCTGAAAATTAACCATAGGCTCGCTAATCAGGCTTAGCGTATTTCTGCGATAGTCACCTTTTAGATGACAGTTAGGTGATTGGAATGGATTTGATCATCAAAGGACTCGTTTCTAGAGGTGCTCCCGTTTTAATAAGTTCCTTAGCCTATGTCTATTAAATAATTATACCCACTTATTACCGCGTACCGTTCGATATTGTTTTTATTAAACCTCTTATTATAATAGATTTCTAAAAAGCGCCCTTGCTTAGTTTAAGTGTATTGAGAAAATTGGAATTTTTATAAAGCAGAGGATTAATACCGTTAGAAACATTAATAGGATTAAAGGGCTAAGTTCTGGGTTAATAGAATGACCGATTAGACATTTTATCAGAAATAGCACCTTCCAATATGGAGATTCACTTTGCATTCATATTTATTAAAAGCGATTAAGAATAATGCCTTATGGTGTGATTTGATTACTAAGGGCCACGAAAAAGTTGGAACCTTTGAAGATGAGTTATGGTGTAATACAAATGAAGTACCACTCTTTTACCCCAATATAATAACCTTAAATCAAGATTTCGGAGAGGCACAAAAAGCGATATTTGATGCTATTTCTAGAATACACCCTAAAGATAATTGGGCAGTTAAAGACAGTTATGGAACGCTCAAGTTAGAAAGTGATGGTTTTTTTGAATTGTTTGAGTCGCACTGGTTTTATAGAAATGCAGAGCTTGATTTGCCAAGCGTTAAAGCTAAAAAACCACAAATTGTAATAATAAAAACCGAGTCAGATTTAAACCGTTGGGAAAAGGCTTGGAGTGAGCATCAGCCCTTAGTGCCTGATGGCGTTAGAATGTTCCCAAAGAGCTTATTAAATCGCCATGATGTGGTTATTTTGGCTTCAATTCAGGACAACAAAATCATAAACGGCTTGATTGCGAATAAAACAGAGGATGTTATTGGTATTTCAAACCTCTTTGGATTGGCTCTCTTTGAACCCGAAAAAATGGTGCCTCTACTTGAACTCGTTTGGGTCTTACTTGGTCGGTTGAGTTTTGTAGGTTATGAGTCTTTTGAGGACATTGAAAGAGCGGCCGAATGGGGAGTTGAAGGAACAGGAAAGCTAAAAGTGTGGATGAAATCCTAATGCTTTAAGCATATAAGTAAGCCCATTTAATCGGTTAAATGGGCCCATTAGGCTGTTTGTTTTGTCGCTTAGATACCCATGGTTTAATCTTATTAAATTAAGATAGTATTGATGCAGAAATATCATTTTTGCCCATTTAAGTGGGCGTTATACTCAAGAGAATTTAGTTTTATGCTTGAACCTAATCCCGCGAAAATTATGGCCTTTGCCTCTTCGCAAGAGCTCTGTCTATGGCTCTCAAAAAATCACGCAGTCGAAAGCGAACTTTGGGTGAAAATATTCAAGAAAAAAACGGGGATTTCGAGTGTGAGTTGGGACGATGTCGTCGTTGAAATACTGTGTTGGGGCTGGATTGATGGCATCAAGAAGTCAATTGATGAGCAAGCCTACCTACAGCGTATCACGCCAAGAAAAGCACGAAGTAATTGGTCGAAAAGGAATGTAGAACATGTGGAGCGCTTAATCACCGAGGGTCGTATGATGGCATCTGGGCTGGTACATGTTAGTGCTGCCAAAGCAGACGGGCGTTGGGAGAGCGCCTATACGGTAAGTGAGATGAAAGTGCCTGAGGACTTTCTAGCGGCTTTAGAGGATAAACCAAAGGCCAAACAATTCTTTGAAACCCTCACTAAATCAAACCGTTATGTCATCGCTCTTGGACTAACAAGTGCGAAGAAAAGCGAAACCAGAGAGCGACGGTTTTCAAAATTCATGGCTATGCTAGTTCGTGAAGAAAAGCCAACTTAGGGTTCGATTTGTCAGGCAAAACGTTGGTTATTTTATTAAGCGGACATTAACAAAATTAACCTACCTATTTATAACGGATGGTATACAACTGCAAAATGCAGAAGCCACAACTCGGTTAACCATCGAGCTTGTACCAATAGGCCGCATTCGTACGGGTTAATGCTGTGAGTTGTTTGCTGGTTAAATTTAGGTTTGAATCGAGTTGGAGGTACTGATCCCATAACTCAGCATAATCTTGCGTTAATAAGATCAAGGGGAAATTGCCAGCTAACATCACACGTTTATGCCCAAATGCGACGAGACATTGTTTGATGACAGTTTGTTGCCACTTTGTTTTATAATCCCTCTGAGTCATCTCCCAACCCGAACACTTTATCGCGCACTGCTCAAACTGACTCATAGCGCTAAGACTTGCTTGCCATTGTTGCCAATCTGAGGTGGTCGTTTCTAGTGGCGGCCAACCAGCGTGATTGATGATGAGCCTTAATGTGGGCAAGTCGTTGAGGATGTTTATTAATTGATCAAGGGCGGGTTTATGGTTTAGAGGCATTTGTAGCTCAAAACTTAACTGCTTTTCAGCCAAATAGGCTAAATTACGTTGAACACATTCTTGAGCAAGTAATTCGCCTGCCTGATCATCTAAAATATGCCGGCAGCCGACCACAGATTGGTATTGTAGTAATTGCTTTATATGTTCAATAAATACAGCTTCTTCAAGGGTTAGATCTATTCCCGCGACGGCTTTGAAGGGAAGCTTACAGCGTGATTCTAACCAGGCAATTTCTCGCCAAGGCTGCTCGTTATCATAGCCTGCTTCAATATGAACAAATCCAGCAAGCTCAACACCTTGATTTAGAATGAGGGCATCCTCACTAAAGTTCTGGCGCAGTTTAAATTTATCAGGCCACAAGGGTGCTGACTCTGCCTTTAGCCATTGATAATGGCCTTGGCTGAGTGCAAAAAAATGCAAATGAGGGTCAATGATGTAATTCATATTTTCGGGCAAAATAAGTGTATTTGATCGGCCTTATTATGAGCTCTCTAAGGTTTATTGCGTGGTATAGCCGCCATCGATCACTTGTAAACTGCCAGTAATGAATTTCGCTTTATCTGATGCTAAGAATAAGACTAGTTCTGCCACTTCATCCGGTTGACCTAAGCGGCCTAACGGTTGGAGTTTGGCTTCTTCTAGGTGGACTTCTTCTTTGTTCGCCCCTGACTGACTGCAATAGTGATCAATGGCTTTGTGATAGAGGGGAGTTTCAATCGTGCCAGGGCAGACTGCATTGGTGCGAATGTTGAAATCAGCATAATCAAGCGCCGTAGTTTTTGCCATAGACGCGAGTGCTGTCTTGGTTAAATTATAAGCAAATGAGTTGGGCTTTCCGACTAATGCTTGGTCTGATGAGATTAATATGATGGCGCCGGACTGATTGGCTTTCATACTGGGTAGCACGGCTTTCATGGCGGCGTAGGCGCCTTTAACATTGATGCTAAAGATTTTATCGAGCTCTGCTTCGCTGGTATTTTCGATGGTCGCTGAAAAATGTATGCCCGCGTTCGACACCAATGTATCAATGTTATTGTGCTGGTTAATGTCATTAATGATGTTGGCAACTTGGTCCAGATCTGTGATGTCGCATGGACAAAACTCACCAAAATCACTGGGCTGTATATCAAGATTGAACACTTGATAATGATTGGCTAAAAAGAGCTTAACAACACTGAGACCTATCCCTGAACTTCCGCCTGTAACAATACATGTTTTTTTCATTTCAATGACTAATCCTTTATTCATTTAAGCGGCTAGAAGATACAGGGTTTTCGCCGAGTACAAAAGCTTTCCTTTTAGAGGTCTAGAAATTAGTTATAGGGGCTCACAATATGCTTAATCAGAGGAGGTAATGCAGAGGTGTAGTCAATGTACTCACTCAACTCAAAGTTCAAATAATGCATCCTAAGCTCACCTGTAAATTGCTCTTTTATCCTTTTAGGGTGATATGACTAGCGGATGTATTAAGGAACCTGCGATTAAGTCACCTCTTCTCAGTCTTATCCGAAAAAACGTCAAACAAGGCGTCACTTTGATGTGCTTATTATTTGAGGTATGAGGCACCTTTCGAGAAGGGGCAACAGAGGGTGACATTTTTTCTGAGTCCCGATTTTTTCTGAGACCTAAGACCTGGCCTATAAGCCTTATCTCTAAGTTGAGGATCTGATCAATAGAATCACTATTAAGTTGCGCTCCTCACCTTAAATCTCAGGCATTTTATCCACCCGCTGAGGCGGGAGGGCTTATTCGCAGCTTCCTTAATCTTTATCTTTTTATAGGGGGGAATTTAGATGAGCTTAAATATCAAGGGTCATATCTTTGCTGTGAAGAAAGTGTGAGCTTTTTTGAAACAAATTTCATAGACAGAGTAAGTACAGTTTGCAAGGTACGGGTTTAGCTCATGGCTAGCACTTATTTTAGACGATATTTCTTTTAATTTTGTTTCCAGTCGAAATCAAGTCCAGTGATATGTGACTTACCAATTTAACTTGCCAGAACAGGCGATGATGAATGATGACCCTTCTAAAAGCAGCATGGTGGCTGCTCTTAGAGTTTTAGGCTGACTAAGGGTCAAGGTAGTTGCTTATTGGAATCAACAAGCCACTTCCATTGTCACCAGCCCTCTTTAATTTAATAAAGACGGCGTATTAATCTAATGGAAAATCACCCCATTCCCAACTATCGTACAGGGCTTGAATTTCACCTGATTTAAACAACAGGTCAAACCGTTCGTCATAAATTTTTCTCAATTCTTGACCGCGAGCGTTATTCGCAAAAGCCGGGTAGATATTGAGGTTCATCAATGTCGTATATTTAAAATTGTCTTTGTTTACATGGTTTTTCTCAAGAGCGCTAATTAATTCTGTTTGATCTTCTAATATAAAATCAAGACGGCCTTTATCCAGTAATACCAGCCCTTTTTTTCGTTCTTTAAATTCTTTGCTCTTAAACTGCGTATCTATATATTCGTTGTAATCATATCCTTTCATCCAACCAACATTTTTACCCGCTAAGCTTTCCTTACCTTTCCATTCAAATCCAGGCTTTATTTTATAGAGTGCAGAAACAATATCGGCATCAAAATGAAATTTTGGATAAAGGATAGCGTCTTCTTCTTCAAAGTATGATCCAAGCCATCCATCTACTTTTTTTTGTTTGGTTAATGCAACGCTACGTGAATAAGTCGCCGTACTATATTGAACTTTAATACCAATAGGCTCATAGATTAAGCGCATAAGATCCCAGTAAAGTCCGGTGCCGTCTTTATTCGTAGCATCTTCCCATTCTTCACTCGCAAGCTTGATCTGTGTTAACTGAGTTGACGCAACAGCGGTATTCACCATAGCAGAGACGCTAAGTGCCATAGATACCAATATCAAGGGTAACCTGCTAAATGTAAAACCTATTTTTTTCATGAGTTTTCCTTAATGAAAAGTGAATGTGTTGTTTCAGTGTTGAAACATATTTAAATTTTGAACAAGGCAACAAGTTGACGTAGATCACTGGCGAGCTGAGCTGAAAGGGCACTGCTTTGCACCGTTTTATCTGCATGATAAACAGTACCTTCTACAACTTTAAGCGTGTCTGAAATATTAAGGCTAATATCCTTTACTGCATTTGTTTGCTCATCAGCCGCAGAGGCAACTTGGTCGCTCATTTCAGAAAATGCCGAAATAGATTGGCTAATATCAATGATACTGGCATCTGCTTTTTTTGCTTGAACGACTCCTAGTTGTGCCTGAGATTGGGCTTGCTGCATAACCTTAACCGCTTCACCTGTAGAGCTTTGGAGTCTCTCTACTACTTGGTTTATTTGAACCGTTGAACCCTTTGTACGCAGGGCTAAGTTTCTAACTTCATCTGCCACAACCGCAAACCCTCGACCATGCTCACCTGCACGGGCAGCTTCAATGGCAGCATTAAGTGCAAGTAAATTAATCTGCTCGGTAATGCTTGTTATCTCTTCAGTCATTGAGCTAATTTGTGCGCCCTCAGTTTCAAGGCGCTGAATGACATGTGTAATGGTTTCGACTTTATTAGCAAGGTTCTCTATCGCACTTACAGTGTCAACAATCACTTGACTACCATCTTTTGCCAGTAGCATAGCGTCATTGGCGGAATTAGAGGCCGTCTTAATATTTCGGATTACTTCGTCATTTGTCACATTGACTTGGGTTGTCGCAGACGCAAAATGAAGTACATGGTCACGTTGCGAATAAAGATCGGATTGAGTTTTGTCAGTAGTAGATTGTGTCGTATTGGCACTATCGACTAATTGTTCAGAGGTTGAGGAGACTTGTTGAATAATACCCTGAAGTTTAGCGATAAATTTATTAACACTAAGTGCGAGTTGTCCTATTTCATCCTGCTTCTTTATATCTAACCTTTGAGTCAGATCTCCATCACCTTCCGCGATGTCATGTACAGCACGATTAATAGAACGAAGTGGACTTAAAACTTTTCGTGATAAAATAAAATAAAGCAGCGCAATTATAGCTAAATCAAGTACAACAATTCCCATGACTGATTTCTGTAAAAAACTGTTGAGAGGTTCATTGATGACACTGTTATCAACGTATACAGTAACACTACCAACCGAATTCTCGCTTTCATCAGAATAGATAAGCGCTTTAGTACGTACGTTGCTATAGCCTTTAGGATCAACCTCTTTGTCAGAAATATTGCCTTCCATATCCTTTACTTTACTTACTAGTATTTCGCTTTCGTTACTTTTAACGACAATGCCTGCCAAAAAGCGGGAATTCATTTCAGACTGAGCACTCTTTTCAAGTAGTTCTAATTCATAATTCCAAATGAGTTCAGGCAAACTGAGCGCCATTCGATGCAGACTATTTTTAACCTGTTCCTCTAACTGTTGCTCCAGCTGCACTTTAGTTTGACTGTAATTTAGTCCGCCAAAACCAGCTAAGAACATAGAGACAACGAGCACAAACGGAATGATGATTTGAGCGGTAATACTATTGTTTATATTCACGATGAAACCTTTTGTACGAGTTGTGTTGTTAATGACTGATTCTGTTAGCGATTCTACATGATTATGAACTTGATTCGATTGTGGAGTTACATAAATCTTACAAAAAAATTACCTGTCAGATCTTGTTTTATTGTCTTAATAAGAAAATTAAGTCTAGCAGCTAGATCTTAGAAGTAAGTGGCATATTCGCAAAAGGGGGCTTTTTTAAAAGCTCATTTGTGAGTCATTATTCTTGTAATATCGAATGTTGAGTAAAAATTGGGCTTATTCACAAAGGCCATGACCTGAGATATATTCACACGAAGAGGGCTCATAAAGACATCTAGTATGATGTGCTGTTCCTTATTCATTTTGATGTTTGTACAGGGTGTTAAAGTTACCCATAGCAAGGGTTATGAGATGATTCTATCTGTTAAATTATGAACAGAATATTAGTAGACAATTCAGCGTAATCATCAGGGCAACAGCCACTATTGTAAGCAAGTTAAAACAAGGTTGTTTAGATGAGGCGAATGACATTGGCCAAAGCCAGGTCTAGACTTTAATGGAAGAGGTATATATGGCTAGGCATTCTGAATCAAAATCGTTGAGAAATCGGGGGGAGGAGATTCCATCACCCTGCATTCGTAA
>Ga0209395_1002344_pt1 | contig 24971 bp, 26 predicted proteins | sample GOMGulsemesocosm_3_FD_184635 | JGI IMG/M metagenome (GOLD analysis project Ga0209395, IMG submission 184635) | Methane-oxidizing microbial communities from mesocosms in the Gulf of Mexico - GOM9D Gulf of Mexico (SPAdes) (version 2) | ecosystem: Environmental > Aquatic > Marine > Cold seeps... | reverse complement strand
CCTTAAACTAGCACAGGAGATGGCCGAGGGTAAACACGACCTTTATGACAGCATGCTCATCTCCTACAAAGGCAAGCTTGTGTTTGAATCCTATTACTCGCGTGGTCGCATCAATCTGCCTCATTTCCAACGATCTGCAACTAAATCTTACACGGCAATGGCCATTGGCCGAGCAATGCAGTTGGGATACCTGACTATGGCTGATTTGAACAAACCTGTGGTCAGTTTTTTAAAATATTTGAACGCTGAAAAATTTGTCGATGGTGCAGAGAATATCACCCTTGAACAAGTGATGAGTATGCGCTCTGGTCTTCGTATCAGTGGAGATAAAATAAGAGAAATCGCAAACACTCCAGGACTGAATCAGGTTCAGGCACTGCTAGAGCAAAGTATCGCTATTACGCCGGCATCACATACGTTTAGTTATCAGGGCATCGACGCAAATATTGCCATGCATGTACTTGATGCTGTTGTTCCTGGGTCCGCCAAAGACTTCATCAAAAATGAAGTACTCGGAAAAATGGGCATCACAGTCTATGGCTGGCCAATTGACGTCAATGGTCTCCCCCATGGTTATGGTGGAGACGGATCCAATCAGAGATCACGAGATATGCTCAAGTGGGGTACGCTGATCATGAACAAAGGAAAATTGAATGGTAAGCAACTCATCCCAGCAGCGTTTATTGCAAAAGCGACTAGCAGAGTAGCCGAACCTAACGTTAATTGGGTGCCTGACGATGCAGAGGTATCTGGTTTATCTTATGGTTATTTAATGTGGCGAGCTGATATGAAAGTTGGTGACAAGTTGTATGATAATATATTTGTCTGGGGTGGCGGTGGACAATACATCATGACTATTGAAGAACTGGATTTGGTTATAGTTTTCACCGCACATGGTAGAGACGATATAACTTTAGCCTTGGTTCCCCAAAGAGTGCTACCCGCATTTATAAAATAACAACACTATGTAAGCTAACTACATAGTGTTGCAGAAGGTTACCTCGGAAAAAGTGCTTGGCTGGACGCAGTTAAATTAGCCAACATGACTCCATTTTTGTATGGAGTATGTCAGATTCAACAAAAAATATAATTGGATAAACAGAACGCTTGTTCAATCACATTTAAACGTTATATCAACAGAAAGCGACTTCAATATGGAAGTTAAATAATTCGTTGATTTCAAAATAAAGGTAAATTATGAAACATATTTGTATTTCAATTGTTCTGCTGTTTTCTATTCTAGCCTTCAGTAGCAATAGTTATGGTCAAGATGAGTTTCCAGTCTTGGAAGGCCCCTATCTTGGCCAAAATCCTCCAGGCTTAACTCCCGAAGTTTTCGCTCCTGGTATTGTTTCAACAGAGCATCATGAGTGGGGCTCTGTCTTCACACCCGACATGAAAGAGTACTACTTTAGTAGGAGAAACAACAAAAGTGGAAAAGATTCGCATTTTGTTCTTAAATTCGAGAATAATCGATGGCACGAGTCAGAATCGGGGGGAGGTGGGGAGTTCTCTCCAGATGGTAAAACTAAGTTTTTTAAAAACCAATATAGGCAGCGAACCGATGAGGGATGGTCAGAGTTTAAAAGTCTTGGTCCCGCATTTGAAGACTTCGACATCATGCGCCTTACGACTTCATCCAAAGGCACTTATGTTTTTGATGAATACGTTAAAGAAGGAAATTTTATTCTTCGATATTCTCGACTGGTAAATGGTGAACGTGAAGCCCCGAAGCCACTTAGTAAAGAGATAAATACCGGCAAACAGAACGTCCACCCTTTCATCGCACCTGATGAGTCCTATATTTTGTGGGATAGTACAAGAGACGGCGCATATGGTGGTAGCGATATCTACGTTAGTTTTCGGCAGGAAAATGGCTCTTGGGGAGCGGCTATTAACTTAGGTGATAAGGTAAATACAAGTACCTCACAGCGTGGAGGGTACGTAACGCCAGATGGAAAATATCTTTTCTTTTTCAGTCTTGATAGCTCAGGAAAGGGAGATATATTCTGGGTGGATGCGCAAATTATTGAGACACTAAGGTCTAAATGATGATGCATTAATAATTGAATTTGAGTGTATGTGTTGAAGAATGCGCGCCAATTAAAAAAAACGAATCTATTGGGACACCCTTAGCGAATGAATTGATTCAGTATATGAGATTATGTCACGAGTCACATCGTTCAAAAGATAACAAAAAATATACACTCAGATTTATGAAGCTTTGGCTGAAAAACGCCAAACCTCAGCAACTAGTGATTTAGGCGCTATCGATACAAAATCTAATCCAAATCAGCTTTAAGAACCAACTACCTCATGTCTCGAGTGTGGTAAAAGTTAACGTGGAATAAATGGGGATTGAGAAAACTTTCATGTGTAGTCGCCACCGTGACGCCAAGCAGGAAAAACAAATGATAAGCACTTGTTCGTGCCTCATACGTTTTATCGCTAGGTCGGCCTTGTTGGTTTTGCTTAGCGGTAAAAAAAAAATGGCCACTCACGATGATGAATAGCCATTTTTGTCTTAAAATTCAACAGGATATTAGCTTTTTTCTCGTTGTGGTAATTCGGGATATTTTCCCATGGCCAGAATACAAACACAGCAAATAATCATAATGGCAGACATTGCCCATAATACTTCGGTATAACGTCCAACGGCATCATAAGTTAAACCCATAATCAATGGTCCTATACTCGCACCTAATTTAAAACCCGAGTAACTATAGCCATATATTTCACCAAATGAACGCTGTCCAAAATAGCGGCTGGTAAAGTAAGCCATTACATCAAACTCAGCGCCGATAGCTATACCGATAAGTGCAGTACAAATGGCGGCTTCAAAACCTGTTGCCCCCATGGCAAATAATGCTAAACCTATAACGGGGCCAAACATAAAGACGATAACAACATAAGGAGCAAAAAACTTATCCATTAAGTAACCAGCGATTAAGCGGCCACCAACAATCGACATACCTAAATAGGCAAAAGTACCGATGGCTTCTTTAATTGTCATACCACGGTCGGTCATCATAGGGATTAAATGCACAAGTACAGTTGAAGTACATAAACCTGTAATAAGGAAAGAAATGAACATTAACCAAAAGGTTTTTTGTTTAAGGGCTTCTTTTGCTGTGTAACCAATAAGTTTAGGATTTGGTTTTGAAAACGACGTTTGTTGCTCGGTACTTTCTTGAGTCAGTCCATCTGGAAATAGCCCCAGTTGGCTAGGTTTATCCTTAAAAATAAATTTTGTGATAGGTAATGCCACTAAAATGATAAGTGTACCGATTGCTAAATATGCCTCACGCCATGAATAATGCTCCATAAAGTAAGAAGAAATTAACGGTACCATGGTAGTGCCTAAACCTACACCAGCTAAACCAATACCCAAGGCCAAGCCACGCTTTTTATTAAACCAGCTGACCAATATTCGAGAGTAAGTCATTGGCGCAGTACCCGCACCTAACAGAGGGATAAGCACACACATGGCATATAGATGCCAAATAGAGGCGGTTAACATCGACATCGAGGCGATGGTAAATCCAAACAGTAGGGTAGACGGAATTAATATTTTTTTAACGCCGTATTTGTCAACTAATCGACCAACATAAGGGAAAAAGAATATCGCTGTGATGCCAATGATGGTGGGTCCAAATGATATTTGACCACGGGTCCAGCCAAAGCTAGTTTCAAACGCTTTGATAAAGGTACCAAAGGACATGGAAATAACACTATAACCAAGGGACAAACCTATGATCGAACCAATAACTATCCACCAACCATAAAAAATACCAGCCTTCTTTGGGCTAGCAATATCAGTTGTCATATTACTTGTCATATCTTCTGCCATCTTGAGTCACTTTCAATTATTTAACGTATATAAAATCTAAGTGTTCTTAGTTATATCTGTCAATGATGCTTTTTGATGTCTGCTATCACATTTTTATTATTGCTGTTGTTTGCTGTAGAAGTTCCATGCTTACTATTGTTTTGTTTGCTCGCAGGCATAAGTAAGAACTTCACTACCTTATATCATCCCGACATAGTTTGTTAAGTAACAAGTTACGACGACAAATTAATTACAAAAACACAGATATAACAAAAACTATATACAAGCAGTGTAAAACATTATTTTTATATTATGACAAGGTTCCGTAAAGTTGACTGACATAGAGCAACTCGGAACTAATCACAATGAATGAACAAGTACCTCACTTTGGTGGCATCTTAAAAAACTACGTTGGCGGTGAGTTCGTCTCAAGTGACATGTTATTTGATAATGTAAACCCTGTAGATGGCACAGTGATAAATCAAGTAGCAGAAGCAGGCGCTGACTTAGTTGATCAAGCGGTAATAGCAGCAAAAAAGGCGTTGCATGGCGAGTGGGCTAACCTGCCGTTAGCGCAACGTTGTCAATTATTGCATAAGGTTGCTGATGGTATTGAGGCACGTTTTGATGAATTTGTTGCAGCTGAAATGGCCGATACTGGTAAATCATTTTTCCAGGCGAGAACCATTGATATTCCTCGCGGAGCTGCCAATTTCCGTGCTTTTGCCGATATGGTTAAATCACAATCTACCGAATGTTTTCATACTGATACCCCAGATGGCGCTGGCGCACTCAATTATGCGGTAAATAAGCCCCTTGGCGTAGTTGCGGTTATTGCCCCGTGGAATTTACCTTTACTATTAATGACGTGGAAGCTAGCACCAGCAATGGCTGCCGGTAATGTCATTATCGCTAAACCTTCAGAAGAAACGCCAGCAACGGCGACGCTATTAGCTGAAGTGATGCATGAAGCAGGTATTCCTGCTGGCGTATTTAACCTAGTGCATGGTTTTGGCCATAAATCTGCAGGTGAGTTTCTAACGACTCACCCTGGCGTAGATGCGGTTACCTTTACTGGAGAATCAAGTACTGGCTCAGCGATTATGCGCGCAGCGGCTGATGGCGTAAAAGGGCTGTCGTTTGAACTTGGTGGTAAAAATGCCGCTATTGTCTTCGAAGATTGTGATTTCGAAGCCGCTGTTAATGGCACCGCTCGCTCAGTCTTTACTAATGGCGGCCAAGTATGTATGTGTACTGAACGTGTTTATGTACACCGCTCAATCTTCGATGAATTTGTTAGTGCGATGAAAGTTAAAGCCGAACAAATAAATATCGGTTGGCCACTGGATGAAGATACCGATATGGGCCCCGTTATTTCTCATAAACATCGCGATAAAGTGCTGTCCTATTACCAATCTGCTGTTGAAGAAGGTGCCAATGTTATTACCGGCGGCAAAGTACCTGTATTTGGTGATGCCAGAGATAACGGCGCCTTTGTTCAACCCACTATTTTTACTGGATTAAGTGAACAAGCAAAAATTGTTCAACAAGAAGTCTTTGGCCCAGTGTGTCATATAGCCCCTTTTGATGACGAAGAAGAGGTAATTGCTATGGCTAATGACAGTAAATATGGTTTGTGTGCCACGGTTTGGACAACAAACTTACCACGTGCTCACCGAGTTGCCGGGCAAATGGAAGTCGGTATTTGCTGGGTTAATTCTTGGTATTTACGCGATTTAAGAACACCTTTTGGTGGGGTAAAGCTTTCAGGTGTAGGTCGAGAAGGTGGAGTGCATTCATTAAGTTTTTACTCTGAGCCAACCAATATTTGCATCAAATTATAAATGTTATTCATATTCGGTATTTATGGTTTATTGCCTGCGGTTTTCGCCCCAGTCATTTATAAACCATAAACTCCCTAGGGCAAAGGCCTTGGCGGCTTCCCCTAAAAAACCGACTGTTTTGAAAATACACAAGTGAGAAAATAATGACAACGTCAAATATAGAAAAAGCCGCATTACAAATTCGCACTGCTTACGAGTCAGGCATTCCTTGTGCACCTGTTCGCGATTTACTTGATGAGCTGTGTTTAGAATCTGCTTATGCAGTACAAAAAATCAATAGTGACTACTGGCAATCAGAAGGCCGTCGTGTCGTTGGTGTTAAAGCGGGGTTAACGTCTAAATCGGTACAAAAACAATTGGGTGTAGATCAACCTGACTTTGGCGTGCTCTATGCTGACATGTTTGTTAGCGAAGGGGTAAAAATTCCGCTTGATGGCATTATGCAACCTAAGGTTGAAGCCGAAGTTGCTTTAGTGTTGAAAAGTGATATCAGCATGCCTAACCCTACTGTGGTCGATATTATCAATGCTACTGACTATGCACTTGCTGCGATAGAAATTGTTGGTAGCCGTATTGAAAGCTGGAATATTAATATTGTTGATACTATCAGTGATAACGCTTCATCTGGACTATTTGTTTTAGGTAGCAAGCCAGCCAAATTAGCTGATTTTGATTTGCAATTATGCGGCATGGTGATGGAACGTAGAGGTGAGCAGATTTCAACAGGTGCAGGCCAGGCTTGTTTGGGCAATCCTTTGAATGCAGCGGTTTGGCTGGCGAAAACTTTTGTTGATAATGGTACGCCATTAAAAGCTGGAGATATCTTATTAACGGGCGCGTTAGGTCCTATGGTGCAAGTTGCGCCAGGTGACAATATTGAAGCGCGAATCTCAGGTTTAGGCAGTGTGCGTGTATCATTTGCAGGGGAGAAGTAGTGATGTCAAATAGCTCAATAAAATCCAATGAAATAGGTAAAACTAAAGTTGCCATTATTGGTTCAGGGAATATTGGTACTGATTTAATGATCAAAGTACTGCGCAGCTCTACTACATTAGCAATGGCGGCTATGGTGGGCATTGACCCAGAATCTGATGGTTTAGCTCGTGCAAATAGCATGGGTGTTACAACAACCCATGAAGGCATAGAGGGGTTAGTTAACTTACCTGATTTTGCTGACATTAAGATTGTATTTGATGCCACTTCAGCGGGTGCACACAAACACCACAATAAAATATTACAAGCACACGGCAAACAAGTTATTGACTTAACACCTGCGGCAATCGGTCCTTACACTGTACCCGTAGTAAACCTTGAAGACATCCTTCGTGAAGATACTCTTAAAGGTAAGAGTGAAGGTAATGTCAACATGGTGACTTGTGGTGGACAAGCGACTATTCCAATGGTCGCTGCGGTTAGCCAGCATTTGACTGTGCATTATGCAGAAATCATTGCCTCCATCTCTTCTAAATCAGCAGGGCCAGGCACTCGCGCAAATATTGATGAATTCACCCAAACAACGTCGAGAGCTATTGAACAAGTAGGCGGGGCTAGCAAAGGTAAAGCGATTATTGTGCTTAACCCTGCAGAGCCACCAGTAATGATGCGCGATACTGTTTTTGTTTTTAGTGAGCTTCCTGAGAATAAAAATATCACTGAAGCTGACATTCAAGCTTCCGTTGAAGAGATGGCAGCCAAGGTACAGAGCTATGTACCCGGTTATCGTTTAAAACAACAAGTACAATTTGAACGTTTTGAGAAAGATAATCCACTGCTTATTCCTGGGTATGGTCAGTTTTCAGGTTTGAAATCTTCAATATTTTTAGAAGTAGAAGGTGCAGCTCATTACCTACCAGCTTATGCAGGAAATTTAGATATTATGACCTCGGCTGCACTGGGTACTGCAGAGCGAATAGCGCAAAGCATGGCACATCAGCAAGCAGACTTTCAGCAAGTAGAAAAGGGCTAAGGGCAGGATTGAACATGACAACTAATCAAACAAGTACTCAAGAAGATCAAGCAAAGAAAATATATATTCAAGACGTTACTTTACGCGATGGTATGCATTCATTACGTCATATGTATAGCTTAGATCAAGTGCAAACGATTGCGAAAGCAATAGACAAAGCAGGTGTTGATGCAATTGAAATTGCTCATGGTGATGGCTTAGGTGGCGCAAGTTTCAACTATGGCTTTGGCTCTCATACTGATAGAGAGTGGATTGAAGCGGTGAGTGATGCGGTAGAAAATACCCGTTTAACTACCTTAATTCTTCCTGGTATTGCTGTTAAAGAAGATTTGAAATGGGCATGGGATGCTGGCATACGTTCAGTACGGGTTGCCACTCATTGCACTGAAGCTGATGTATCGAAACAACACATAGAATATGCCCGTGAACTGGGTATGGATACTTGTGGGTTTTTGATGATGTCCCATATGAGCTCACCAGAAAAGCTCGCTCAGCAGGCAAAACTAATGGAGTCATATGGCGCTCAGTGTGTCTATATCACTGACTCTGCCGGTGCGATGACCATGAAAGATATCGTCGCACGTGTAGAAGCATATAAACAAGTACTTAAGCCTGAAACTGAAATAGGTATTCATGCCCATCATAACTTGTCGTTAGGTGTTGCTAACTCAATTGTGGCAGTAGAGCACGGTGTAACGCGTGTTGATGCGTCACTTTCTGGCATGGGGGCTGGGGCAGGTAATGCGCCATTAGAGGTATTTGTTGCGGCTGCGAATAAGTTGGGGTGGAAACATAATGCCGATTTATACACGTTAATGGATGCTGCTGACGATATCGTACGTCCACTGCAAGATCGACCAGTAAGGGTCGACCGAGAAACGTTATCACTTGGTTATGCTGGTGTTTATTCAAGCTTTTTACGCCATGCTGAAAAGGCCGCGCAAACTTACGGTTTAGATACCCGAGATATATTAGTGGAATTAGGCCGCCGTGAAATGGTTGGTGGTCAAGAAGATATGATCACAGATGTTGCGTTAGATTTAGTAAAAGGAATAAGGGGTTAACACGATGAGCAATAACAACAGTAATAATTCAAATATCAATATTAAAGACGTTGCACAGTTAGTTGATGATGCCGCGGTAAATGCAGAAGCTATTTCACAATTATCAGCGCAAGGTTATTCGTTAACGTTAGCTCAAGCATACCAAGTACAAGAACAATCAGTGTCTAATCGTTTGACTCGTGGCGAGAAACAAGTTGGCATCAAAATGGGTTTTACTAGCCGCGCCAAAATGATCCAAATGGGTGTTGATGACATGATTTGGGGGCCGTTGACCGATGCGATGTTCATCGAGGAAGGTGGCGAAACTAATTGGCAAGAATATGTTCATCCAAGAGTTGAGCCTGAGATTGCCTTTTTGTTGAAAAAGCCATTATCGGGTAATGTCACGTTAGCAGAAGTAATGGCGAGTGTAGAAGCAGTAGCACCTGCATTAGAGATTATCGATTCACGTTACGCTAACTTTAAATTTTCACTGGAAGATGTGGTTGCAGATAACTGCTCTTCATCAGGATTTACTTTAGGTGCATGGCAAAATGCAGAAACCGATATTGCTAACTTGGGCATGGTGATGGAATTTGATGGTGAAGCCGTTGAGATCGGCTCTAGCGCTGGTATTTTAGGTAATCCATGGCGCTCATTAGCTGCTGCAGCACGTGTTGCAGGTGAGGCGGGTAAAGTATTACCTGCAGGCTCTATTGTTTTAGCGGGAGCCTCAACAGCGGCATACCCATTAAGGCCTGGAGTGCATGTTCGACTTAACTGCGAGAAATTAGGTATAGCTGAATTTACAGTAAAATAACATGTGTTCTTATTGCTAATAGACTTAATTTCGTCGTCAAAAGTGCTCATTTATAGTCATAAACTCCGCGCTTTTTCCTTGAACTTAAGTCAACTAGCTTCAAGCTCAATGCCATTTGAATAAGGTATAACTATGAAAAACATTAATTCAGAAGTAATAGAGGGAAAAGCTAAGCCACGTGGTACTTTTCCACATTATAAACGTGCAGGGGACTTTATCTATGTATCCGGTACTAGTTCACGTTTACCTGACAATAGTTTTGAAGGGGTTGAGGTAGATGAAATGGGAGTTACTAATTTATCTATTGAAGCGCAAACACGTGCAGTAATTAATAATATTGGCGGTATCTTAAACGCTGCAGGTGCTGAACTAGCCGATTTGGTTGAGCTGAGTAGTTACTTAGTCAACATGAATGACTTTGGTGGTTACAATAAAGTGTATAGTGAGTTTTTTGATGCGTCAGGACCTAGCCGTACGACTGTTGCTGTGCATCAATTACCACACCCCCACCTGTTAATAGAAATAAAAGCCATAGCTTACAAGCCGCTATAACTTTGATTGGAGAACTGTATGACTGAACTAATAAAAGATGTAAGCAGCTTAAAAGGTTTTAATTTTCAGCAATGGATTGAAGATCATAAACATTTATTAAAGCCACCGGTGAACAATAAAATTGTTTTTGAAAATGCCGATTTAATGGTGACCGTTGTTGGCGGGCCCAATGAACGTCTTGACTACCATGTAGATCCAGTGGAAGAGTTCTTTTACCAAATGAAAGGTAATGCCTTTTTACGGGTAATGACTCAAGCAGGCCCACAAGAAGTACATTTAAAAGAAGGCGATGTATTTTTATTGCCACCTTTTGTTCGTCACTCTCCTCAACGACCAGAAGAAGGAAGTATTTGTTTGGTTATTGAACCTAAACGCCCAGAAGGTGCTGTGGATGCTTTCGAATGGTATTGCCAATCCTGTAATCACTTGGTGCATAGAGCCGAGCTTATTTTGAAAGATATTTCAAAAGACTTACAACCAGCATTCAAGGCCTTTGCCAACGACGAGTCATTACGTAAATGCCCAAGTTGCGATGAAATACATCCTGCTTAGTACTCATTTAATTGACTTGAATAAGTGAAGTACAGCTGATTTTAAACCCATAAAAAGACTTTTCACAATACTCTTAAATAACAGGTGAGAACATGACCGTAGTTGATATGCACACCCATTTTTTGCCTAAGCAATGGCCTAATTTAGCAAAACGTTTTGGTACAGACAATTGGCCTTGGATGAAACATACCGAGCAAGGTAAAGCGATGGTTATGCTTGGCGATAACGAATTTCGCCCTGTATACGAAGCTTGTTGGGATCCAGCCGTTCGACTGAATGAAATGGACAGAGACGGTATTGATATACAAATTATGTCGGCAACACCGTTACTTTTTGCTTATGAAAGGCCTGCCCAGCATGCACATGAATGTGCACAAATATTTAATGATTTAGCGCTAGAGATGTGTGCACATGATAGCAATCGCTTGAAGGCACTAGCCCAGGTACCACTGCAAGATATAGACGCCTCTTGTTTAGAAGTTTCTCGTGCGGCTAAAAATGGTCATGTGGGTGTGCAAATTGGCAATCATGTTGGTAATAAAAATTTGGATGATGAAGGCATCGTGACTTTTTTACAGCATTGCGCTAGCGAAAATATCTCAGTGTTAGTACACCCTTGGGATATGCTGGGCGGTGACCGTATGCCAAAATATATGTTGAAATGGCTAGTTGCTATGCCAGCTGAAACACAACTTTCTATTATGTCATTGATATTATCAGGTGCCTTTGAACGAATTTCTAAAGACTTAAAGTTATGTTTTGCTCATGGTGGCGGTAGCTTTGCTTTCCAAATTGGCCGAGTAGATAATGCCTGGAATCACAGAGATATAGTACGCGAAGATTGCCCTAACTTACCTTCATCTTATACCGATAGATTCTGCGTTGACTCTGCTGTATTTAGTGATGAATCTTTACAGTTACTCACTAATATTATGGGCGATGATCGCGTGATGTTAGGCTCTGACTCGCCATTCCCGTTAGGGGAACAGCGTGTAGGTACTTTAGTACGAGAACACCAACAGCTATCTACCCGTAGTAAAAATAAAATATTGGGTGAAAATGCAGTGTCGTTTTTTGGTTTATAAATACGATTAGTTATAACAACCAAGGGTAAGTTATGAAATCAGTTATTGTTGATAATAAAGTTACTACACCATCAAAGATTATTTGTATTGGTCGAAATTATGTTGAGCATATCACTGAGCTTGGTAATGAAATTCCCGATGAAATGGTGGTTTTTAATAAACCTAACGCTGCCATATCGACTGAACTTTTATCGCATCATCAAGAGCCATTGCACTATGAAGGAGAGTTGTGTTTTGTTATTAAAAACAATCAACTTTCCGCAGTAGGTTTTGGTCTTGATATCACTAAGCGAACTTTACAAGGTAAACTCAAAAATAAAGGCCTACCTTGGGAGCGAGCTAAGGGGTTCAATGGCGCCGCCGTTTTTAGTCATTTTGTCGCAATAAACCAATATGATATTAACAGTAGTTTATCACTCGAATTGTTTATTGATGATGAACTTATACAAGCCGGTGGTGTAAAATTAATGATGTATAAACCGGCAGATATTCTATCAGAATTGAAAACATATACTGAGTTAAATGATGGTGACATTATCATGACAGGAACCCCAAAAGGGGTAGGGTTGATTACCAAAGGTGCATGTTTTAAAGCTCGGGTACTTATTGGTAATCAAGAAATAGTCTCAGCAGAGTGGATCGCTATTTAACTTTTTTTGAATCATTACTGCCTTGGCGTTTGGGGAGAGGCACCTCGGCAGTAATTCTCAAATCCAATCCTATTGAATTTTTAAAAAGCTCAATGGCCACTTAGCTCGCGCACTTACCGCTAAAAAACAAAGTATTGCTCTAATATTCCACACCACTGATGCTGGTAATAATCAGCATTCTAGCACGAGTTAATGTCGGTAGAACTGTGATTAATGGCGTTATAACTATCGTCTATTTTGAAGCTAGTTATAGAGCAACAGGCACAAAAAAAGCTAAAAGAGTGGCTCTTTTAGCTTTTTATTTTTTGGGTTTAGCTAATAATTTAACAGGGTAATTAAATACCATCACCATCTGTATGAAGACCACATTCACGTTGACCACCACCAAAGCGGGTATCTTCTTCACTCATACCTAATGTTAAAGGCTTAGTACTGTGCACATCACCAACAGAGACATAACCTTCGTCCCAAAGAGGATGGTACGGTAAATTATGTTTCGTTAGATATTCATGAACGTCTTTGTTGGTCCAATCGATAATTGGATGTACTTTATAACGACCACGAAGGGTACTCACAACACCTAAACTTTCACGGTGGGCAGATTGCTGGCGACGAACACCTGAAAACCAAGTGTTTGCTTCAAGCTCAGTCAAACCACGCTCTAGCGGTTCAACTTTATTACGGCGATTATAGGCTTTTAAAGTATCATCACTTTGTGACCATTCTTTGCCATACATAGCTTGTTGCCATGCAGCACTTTCTTTTGCTTGATATACTTTTACGTTTAAGTTTAAGCGTTCCGTCAATTGCTCGATAAATCGATAGGTTTCAGGAAACAAATGACCTGTATCAGTAATCAATACCGGAATATTGCTATCTACTTGAGTAAGTAAATGCAGCATCACGGCAGATTGAATGCCAAAACTTGACGATAAAACAAAATTACCAGGTAAATGGTCCATTGCCCATTCTGTACGAGCAAGTGCACCTTTAGTTTCTAATGTTTCGTTCCATCCACCTAAAGCCGGATTAGGAAAGGCTGCTTCAAAAGAGCTAGTAAGCACTTTCTCAGCGACACTTGCACTTGAATTAGGCATGGTGAAAGTCCTTAAAACTGACAATAACTTGTTCTACGATTCCTGCGCGGATAACAAAATCACCAAAGGCTTCATTTTCAGTACGCTCTGCTGACCAACGAGCACTTAATGCATCAATCTCAGCTAAAACATCCGCTTCATTAACATTTTCTTTATAAAGCTTAGGTACACGAGAGCCAGCTAGATCACTGCCTAAATACATGTTGTATTTACCAGGACCTTTACCCACTAAACCAATTTCAGCAAGCATTGCACGGCCACAGCCATTTGGACAACCTGTTACACGTAAAATGATACTTTCGTCTTTTAAGCCATTCTTTTCAAGAATCGCTTCAACATCGTCCACTAAAGCAGGTAAATAACGCTCTGCTTCAGCCATAGCTAATGGACAAGTTGGGAATGCCACACAAGCCATTGATGCTTTACGTTGATTTGAAACACCATCATTTAACAAACCATGTTCACGAGCAAGTTGCTCAATAACTGCTTTATCAGTCTGTGCAACACCAGCAACAATTAAGTTTTGGTTAGCCGTTAAACGGAAATCACCTTGATGTATTTTAGCTATTTCAGACATACCTGTTTTTAAGGTTTTTCCAGCAAAGTCTAAGATACGGCCATTTTCAATAAATAAAGTAAGGTGATGTTTACCATCAATACCTTCAACCCAACCAAAACTATCGCCACGGTGAGTTAATTCATAAGAACGTGAGTCAGAGAACTCAACACCAGCACGACGTTCAACTTCAGCTTTAAAAGTATCTACACCAACACGATCAAGGGTGTATTTAGTTTTTGCATTTTTACGATTAACACGGTTACCCCAATCACGTTGCACGGTTACCACTGCTGCTGCAACCGCTAAAGTATCTTCTTTTGAGATAAAACCAAAGTCATCAGCACAACGAGGGTAAGTTGAGTTATCACCGTGCGTCATGGCTAAACCACCACCAACAAGTACGTTAAAACCAACTAGTTTGCCGCCTTCACTAATAGCAACAAAGTTTAAATCGTTAGCATGTACGTCAATGTCGTTATTTGGTGGAATAACTACCGTTGTTTTGAACTTACGTGGCAAATAATTACTACCTAAAATAGGTTCTACTTCGTCAGCTTCAGTGGTTTCTACTTTCTCTTCATCTAACCAAATTTCGGCATAGGCACGAGTTTTTGGTAATAAATGTTCACTGATTTTAGTTGCCCACTCATAAGCTTCTTGGTGAAGCTCTGATTCAACCGGATTAGAAGTACAAAGCACGTTACGGTTAACATCACCTGCAGTAGCAATTGAATCTAAACCAACACTGTTTAGTGTTTGATGCATCAATTTGATATTAGGCTTTAATACACCGTGAAACTGAAAAGTTTGACGAGTTGTTAAGCGAATGCTGCCGTATGAAGTGTAATCATCAGCAAACTTATCAATAGCTAACCATTGTGTTGGGTTGATGATGCCACCAGGTAAACGTGCACGAAGCATAACGTTATGTAATGGCTCAAGCTTTTGCTTTTGGCGTTCAGCACGAATATCACGGTCATCTTGTTGATACATACCGTGAGTACGAATCAACTGGAAATTGTCACTGGTAAAGCCACCTGTCATTCTGTCTTGCAGGTCTTCTTTGATCGTACCACGTAGATAATCACTTTCCGCTTTTAAGCGTTCATTGTCGGCTTGTTTACCTTCAACAATTAATACAGGGTTCTCAACTTTGGTGAAATTGCTGCTCATTAGTAAACATCCTTCTGGTAACGCTTGTTTGATCTAAGTGATTTTAAATAATCTTCAGCTTGCTCAGCTGATAATTTTCCATGCTCTTGAATAACTTCATTCAACGTTTGATGGACATCTTTTGCCATACGGTTAGCATCGCCACAGATATATAAGTGTGCACCACGCTCTAACCAAGCAAAAACTTCACTGGCTTGTTCTTTCAATCTATCTTGTACATAAACTTTCTCTGCTTGATCGCGTGAGAAGGCTACGTCCATACGTGTTAACAGACCAGATTTTAAATAGTTTTGCCATTCAACTTGGTATAAGAAATCTTGTGTGAAGGTTTGATCACCAAAGAACATCCAGTTATCACCACTTGCTTCGCGCGCTTCACGCTCTTGCATGAATGCTCTAAATGGCGCAACACCAGTACCAGGTCCAATCATAATAACTGGCGTGTCGTCAGATTGTGGTAGGCGGAAGTTGTCATTGTGTTCAACAAATACACGTACTTTTTGGCCTTCTTCTAAACGTTGTGTTAAGAAACCTGAAGCACCACCTGTGCGAGTATCACCGTTAGCATCATAGCTAACCACACCAACCGTTAAGTGAACTTCTTCTTCCACTTCAGCTTGAGCTGAAGCAATCGAATATAAACGTGGGGTAAGCTTGCGGAGTGCTTCAACAAAAAACTGTGCATCAATTTCTGTTTTAGCCGCTTTTACCACATCAATTATTTGATGTTCACCTGCATATTCACGCGCGGTATTTTTATCACTTGCGATGGCGGTAAGTTCTTTATTACCTGAGATTTTTGCCCAAAACTCAACAAATGAAGGTGCTGTTTGGGTAATTTCTAATACGGTAGTTAAGGCATCAGTAAGTGTGAATACTTGTGCTAAACCATCTACTTTTAATTTAACTTTCTCTTCGCCGGTTAGACTTAAAGTGGCAACTAATTCAGCAACTAAATTGGCATCATTTTCAAACCAAACACCTAATGCATCACCTACTTGATATGTTAATCCGGACTCAGCTAGATCAATTTCAATATGGCGAACGTCTTTAGCTGAATCACGACCTGTGATCTTTTGGCTTAATGAAAATTCAGCGGCAAATGGATTTTGTTTTGAGTACTGGCTAGTAGCACCTGCCGTTGGTAAATCAATAACATTGGTTACCCCAGCAGTTGCTTGTGTTAGTTCATCTTTTAATGATTCAACAATACTTAAGCTCCAGCTTTCAGAATCACTGTCATAATCAACATCACAATCAACACGAGGTGCTACTTGTTTGGCACCCAAGCTTTGTAAGCGTTCGTCAAACTCTTTACCTGTTTGGCAGAAAAATTCGTAGCTACTGTCACCTAAGGCTAAAACGCTATAGCTTAAGTTTGGCAATTTAGGCGCTTTTTTGCCTAAAAGGAACTCATGAAATTCAATAGCGTCATCTGGCGGCTCGCCTTCACCATTAGTACTAGCTACAATTAATAAATGGCTTTCATTTTTTAAGGCTTTAGCTTTGTAATCGGCAATGTTTTTAAGCACAACCGTGATGCCATTTGCTTTAGCACTTTTTTCAAGTTGTGCAGCAACACCCTTAGCATTACCTGTTTGTGATGCATATAAAATAGTTAGCGTTTTAGCGGCAACAGTTGGCGCAGCGGGAGCGACTTGGACATTATGGCCTTGTTCACTTTTCGCAGCTAAGTAACCACTTGCCCAGGCAAGTTGTAGCGATGAATAATCAGCAACAGATTGTTGTAGTGAAGCGAGTTGATTTGCATCTAAAGCACTACTATTGTTTGCTGAACTTGTTGGTTTTTGATTTAATAAGCGTTGGTCTGGCAACATAACTATTTTCACCCATGACAATTGATGGGTGAAGAATAGACAATTTCGGATCAAATCAAAAGGAATAGATAGCGATTTTTTATTCCAAAATGGAATATAGAATGATAAAAGGGTTTTAGTTGATGTTAAGTGCCGTTATTCAAAGAGGAAGTGCCAAGGTTATGTTACTAAACCTATTACAAAAAATGCATTGTTGTAGCCTTGCTCTTTTATTTTTATCAGCGATATATATTGATATCAGTTATGCCTCAGAAAAAAAATCGGCCAACATATACACCTATAAATCTACTGCGGGCGTAACGTCGTTCTCTGATATTGAGCCGCTTAATGTTGATTATAGTCGCTATCGTTTTGATTGTTATGCCTGTGAAGTCGACTCATTAATTGATTGGCGTAAAGCAAAGCTTTATTTAACGCCTTATCAAGATGACATTAATCAAGCGGCTTTAAGGTATGACATTGATCCCGCTTTTGTTAGGGCGGTAATTCATGCCGAATCACATTTTAACCCGCAAGCTATTTCTAAGACGGGCGCCCAAGGTCTGATGCAATTAATGCCTGCAACGGCTAGAGAGCTAGGGGTTAAAAACTCGTTAAGCGCTCAGCAAAACATTACAGGTGGTGTTAAACACTTGGCACGTTTGTTAAGGAAATATAATGGTGATAATGAATTAGCTTCAGCGGCCTATAATGCTGGAGAGGGTGCTGTTAAGAGGCACGGTGGTATTCCGCCTTATAAAGAGACGCAAGTTTATGTTGAACGTGTTGGTATTTTACATAAACGCTATGGACGTTTTTCGCATAATGTCCGTTGATGATGCTGTTAAGTATTTGTCATAAAAAAAGCCGTGCTATTTATCATAGTCACGGCTTTTTATTATGTGATAAAGCTATTTATTCAATTATCTTTGTTTACTTACGACGAGCAAAACCTAATAAAGCTAAAGCGAATAAAGAAATTGTCATCGGCTCAGGGATAGGAGTAGTACCTTGGGTCGGCGTAGGATTAGCATTAAATTCATCCACATGACTTAGTCTACCAATGCTAAAGTTTTTATAGTCAGATAAAACAATGCCTGCAGCTGAAAAATCGATAACACCAAAGGAAAGATCACCAACATTTTTAAATAATAAATGAGACGCTATATCAGTACCGCCAGTACCAAATTTTAATAAGAAATAACTAGGGTTTATATCAAATTTTGTTGAATAGATATCTTTTTCAAGAAGGTCATCTATCAATGTCCAACCAGTCCCTGACTCGTCCTTTGTGTCTAAAGTCAGAGTGATTGATTGATCTTTTAATTCTTTTCGTAATGTTTCCTGTGCCCAATTCAACTCGGTGCTATCGCCACTGTTTTTTAATGTTGTGCTGGCAATAAACTCATCAACACCACCAACATCAGTAAGTAGTGTGGCATTCGTATGGCTTGAAACTATAAGGGAGATGGAAAAAATTAACGCTGTAGAAAACTTCATGAAATATCCTTTTAAATCATTATACTGCACGATATAGCAAGAATTGCGCCATGTGATTTAATCTAAGTAATACAGTGTGTTACGTGATTTTTTATATTTACCGGTAAAGCAGCGTAAAAAAAACTGACACATACAAAAAGGTCGCTGATATTAAAATATCAACGACCTTATACCAATTGCACTAACTAAGTGATCATTTTTAAATATCCAATCACATCGTTGCTTTCAATCACAATAGCTAGCTATTACTTAATCAAGCGCCTTGTTCTTGAAAATTTATTCTCATTAAACTCTGTAACCTTAATTAATACAAATGGTATTATTTTCTGTTTACATTCGTTACTTTCTAGAAGTGAACAACGGCACCAGCAAAGAAGCCATCATAAGTTAAATCACTGTAGAAATTATCTAAATCATTTAATTCTATTTTCAATGTGCGGTAACCTAAAGTAACGTCAAAATCTACCGCTAGATTATCTAAAAGGGCGTAACTTACACCAACTTGAGCATCGTATACGGTTTGGTCGTCATAACTAATAAAGTTTGCTTCAGCAAATACATTTAAACCGGTAAAAGGTAAGCCAATAATAGTATTTAAATAAAGCATTGGGATGATGCCAGATACATCTAGATCACCACGCAATTGCGTTATAGGTTCAATAACATCGATGTTTGCATCTAAATCACGACCGGTTAAACCAAAGTCAAAGGTTAATAAATCGTTGTCAAATACTTCATAATAAAGTGTGTAATCAACAAAGCTAGCATCTAGTGTGGTATCTAATGTTGATTCTGCAGTGTAAGTTTCATTGCCAAAGGTAAAGCTACTGGCGATTTTAGTACCACCAACAGTATCAAGTGTTGTTGAAGCAATTTTTATATTTGGAATTAATGGGATAGGGTGCTCAAACGCCACATAGAAGCTACCCTGGTTTTTATCATCAAACTCAAACACTGATTGGTTGTCTCTTCCTTCACCAAAGCTACCACTAGCTTCGTTAGCCCATACCTGACCACCAATGTATAAACCTAATAATGTATCAGCCTGAGCACTGCCACACATTAATGCTGCTACGCTGGCAGCTAAAATAGTTTTTTTCATGTTATTACCCTTTGGTTAAAAGTTCGTTTAAATCAATTAATGCGGCATTCGCGCGAGATATATAGTTAGCCATTACTAATGAGTGGTTGGCAACAAGACCAAAGCCACTACCGTTTAAAATCATTGGACTCCATAGTGATTCTTGGCTTGCTTCTAGCTCTCGAATAATTTGTTGCAAACTAATCTTGGCATTTTTGTTTTCTAAAACACTATTAAAGTCTATTTCAATTGCCTTAAGTAGCTGTAGTAATGCCCAAGTAGCACCTCTTGCTTCATAGAAGACATCATCAATCTGCCACCAGCTGGTTTTAAGTTGTAAACTAGAAACAGCTTGACTAGATTGTTCAGCACGATTATCACCAGCCAAATCTGTGTTCACTTGCTCACGACCAACACTTAAACTTAAACGGTGTGAATAGCTGCCTAAACGTTTTTGTACTTCTTCAATGTAAGCACGTAAGTTATCTGCACGAGCATAAAACTGTGCTTTATTAGTGCCATTTGTACTAACTAAGGCACTACGATAGTCATAAAGATGTTTGATTGCCTCGCTATATTCTGACTCTGCGCTAGGCATCGCCCAGTTTTTACTGTCAATATTAAAGCGTGGTTGTGCTTCTTGTAAGTGTTTATTTACTAATGATTGTGATTGAGAACGACTAAAGTCCTTACGCATCACTAAAGCCATATCACGTATCATCTCTAATACGCCAAACTCCCAAGCGGGCATGTTATCTAAAAAAAGTGACGGTGGAAGAATGTCATTGGATAAATAACCACCGGGTTTGTGCAGCAAGGTTTCACTGACTTTTATCAGGGCCGTTGTGGTGGTGTAACCAACAACAGGGGCAACATTTTCAGCTTTGGCAGCTTGGGTTACTTCAGCATGGATATTAATTGGCTGCGGTTCAGAACTCCAATATACACCAACACCGTAAAGAAGAAAAAAGATGCCGGTAAAAACCCAGACGATTATTTTTGTAGAGAACATTGTATTCATATCCACTCCAAGGATGAGGTTGTTGGTTATTGTACTATTTATATTGATAAACAGGTAATTGAATATTAATTTTCGTTTCATTTGAGAAGGATAATGTTAACGAAATCACATCTTGTTTAGTAATTTGCTGTTTTAAAGAGAAAATCATTAGGTGTAAACCTGATGGCTGTAACACAACATTACCATTGGCTTTGACTGTGACATTATCAACCTGACGCATACGCATCATACCACCGGTCATGCTGTGTTCATGAATCTCGATACGATCAGAAATCGTGCTAGTAATTTTTTGTAATGTTATTGCTTGATCGCTATCGTTGTTTATCGTCATATAAGCGGCGGTAATGTCGCTGCCAGGTATGTTTGCTTTGATATAGCCATCAGTTACCTTAATTGCATTTTCTGCATGGGCGTGATTTGCTATGCTGAGTAAAAAGATAAAAATAATAAAGAGTTTTCCATAGTAAATATTTAGCATTGTGATTATACATCCTTGATAACAAATATTAATGTATGACTATACCCTAGAGTATTTCCCAATTCTATTGATAAACCTTTGAAACAAAACTGGTGAAAAATGAGTGATTTAATTTTAACGACAGAAAAAAATGGTATTTTTACGATCACACTGAATCGTTTTGATAAAAAAAATGCCTTAACGAATGATATGTATCTGCAGCTTATTCAGTACTTTTCTTACGCTGAGCAAACCCCAAGTATTCATTGCTTAGTTATTCAAGGTGATGAAAACTGCTTTTGTGCAGGAAATGATCTGCATGACTTTTTGCAATGTTCAGCTGATGGTGATTTAGCAGCGCTTAAGTTTGTTAAAGTACTTTCAGAGTTTACTAAGCCATTGGTTGCTGGTGTTGCTGGCGTTGCTGTGGGCATTGGTACTACCTTGTTACTACATTGTGACATGGTGATAGCTGCAACAAATAGTAAATTTAAACTTCCTTTTACCCAACTTGGTTTATGTCCTGAGGCGGGTTCGAGTTTATTATTAACGCAAAAGGTAGGTGCAAATAAAGCCTTTGAGTTAATGGTATTGGGCAATACTTTTAATGCTGAACAGGCATTGAGTTTTGGTATCGCCAATCAAACTTGTCAACCCGATGAGCTACTTGCCATAACAGAAAAAGTAGCCCTAGCCATTGCTAGTTTACCTGTTGAATCAGTAATGACTAGCCGACGACTTATTCGACAGAGTAACCAATTAGCGTTAAGCCAAGTTATTAGCGATGAGAGCCAAGAGTTTGTTCGTTTAGTTAACACTGATGAGTGTAAAAATATACTTGCTCAGTTTTTTAAATAAATAGGGATAGTCATATTTTAGTCATGTACCTGTATAAATAAACTTTCAGTACATATAGAAAGCATCGCCAAATTGGTGATGCTTTCTAAAAATTATCAATCTACCCGTGTGTGTAAGCTCGTTATTATGAGAAGGGACTCCGCCATCCTAAATCGACGTTGGGTTGTAAAATCTAAGTATTCTTTCTACGACGTAAACCTAAGCCTATGAGCCCTAGTGCAAAAATAGCTAATGTAGATGGCTCAGGCACATCAACACTGCGAATCAACATTGTTGACCACTCATCACTTTGGAAGTCAGCTAAATGTGTTACGTTAATGTTGTCATTTGCAAATGCGACATCGCCATTCGTTAGGTCTATCACGGCTCCTGTAAATGCGGCGGTATTAATAAATGATAGTCCATCTGTCCCATTGTAAAGAGCATGCCCTATTATGCTCTCGTTATCGGTTGATTCATTTAATATAGCGTTGTGGCCCATTATTTCAAAGGTTTCTCTTAGCACACTGCCTATAACAGTCCGGCCATCTGAAAATTTCGAAGCATTATTTTCTATACTCTCGTAAGCTCCTAAACCCAAAAAGGCGCTCGACCACATTTCGAAAACTTGTTCTTTATTTGCGATTTTCCAACCATCATACTCACCACCGGTAGCTAACTGAGATGCAACGTAGTTGTAGCTGTGACTATTATTGATACCAAAATCCATCCACTCAATACCTGTGGTTGCATCGATAAAGCTATCGTTGTTTGTATCAATTATACCAGCACTGGCAAATGATGAGGTGAGTAGTATTGTGCCAGCGATGAGTGATTTTATTGCTTTTGATTGCATTTTTCTTCCTGTAATGTCAGTTTTATTCCTTTAAAGCCCCAGAATTAAAGAAGTAGAGCTTTGATTCTAGATTTTTTAATAGCAATATGTAGGCCATGATATATTTTATCTATATAACAATGGCTTGCGTATTTTTCCTGTTGGGTTCAGTATTGGTTGTAAAAAAAACTGACAAAATATTATTCCTAGGATAAAAATTGTTAATTTAATCTTTTACTCGACTGTATTTTTTGTTGGGGAGAGGGGATATTTTATTGGTCGAAAGGAGTATTAACCCCATTGAGACAACCACTAGGCATAGCGCTTAGTGGTTCTCTCTCGGCTAAACAGCCAAATAACTACCGCCATTAACAATATAGGCCAAAAAACGCCGACAGTTATCATAGCTATACTGCCAAATAAAATTAGTCCGATAAATATTAAGCTACCAAAAACACTCAATACTATCGCCAGTGCTATGACAACCAGTAGCACCACGACTAATGCAGATACACCCAAGGCTTTCAGTGGCTCCATCACTTCACCATCAATCATTATGTGCATATTCATTAGCTCTGACATGCCTACGCCAAAAACATAGGTCAAAAATATAGTGGCTAAAATTGCTAGTGTTAATGATTTGAAGAAACTCATTGCAGCCTCGCTTATCTAAAGGTAATTGTTAAAGGTGATTATTAAAGTCAATAGAAGCTAAAATTAATAATATTTGCTGTTGGGTAATAACATACTGGCAACAACATACGCGACACCAGTAACCACAGGAAGCATGATCAAAGCAGCAATGGCAGCAATACGTACTGCTAAGCGTGGAAATTCATAATGCTTAGCAATACCAGCACATACGCCGGTTAATTTTTTGTGCTGTACATCTTTACATAATGTTTGACGAACGCTTTTAATGCTTGAATATTCTCTGTCGTATCTCATCGGAAACTCCTTGGGTAAACTTTTAAATATTTGCCCCGCAAAATAGCGAGGACTTTTAGTACTCAGAACAATGTTATTGAATTAGGCACTTACCGCTTTCTTTTTCATTTCAGCTAATTCTGCTTCGATAGTGTCATCTTGTTCCAGCTCAGATATTTGTGTCGATAAATCTTTGTTTTGTGTTAAATCATATGACTCAACTTGCGCTTCAAGGTGATCTATTTTTTGTTGATAACGTTCAAATTTGGCCATTGCTTCATCAATGTTATGAATAACAGCCGTTTCACGCATTTTTAGTCGAACTTCAGCTGACTCTTGACGAAGCATTAAGGCTTCTTGACGACGCTTAGCTTCATTAAGTTTGTCTTGTAAACGTTGTGCATCTTCTTGAATGGCCGATAAAAATGTCGATAGCTGGTCATTTTCGCTATTCAGTTGAGCTAACTCTCCTTGGCACTTATGCTTTTGTGCTAACGCTGACTTGGCTAAATCATCACGCGATTTAGCTAAGGCTATCTCCGCTTTGTCATGCCAGTGATTAATGCCATCTGCAGCTGCTTTTATTTTTCTTGCTAAGGTTTTTTGCTCTGCAATATTTTTTGCGGCGGTTGAGCGGACTTCAACTAATGTTTCTTCCATCTCGCCAATGATCATACGAATCATTTTTTCTGGATGTTCGGCTTTGTCTAACATGCTATTTAAATTTGCATTAACAATATCGGTAAAACGGCTGAATAATCCCATAATGTATCTCCTACTTAGTTTGGTTTTTGTTGGTATTAGCATTGTTGTTTGTTTGGTTATTGATCTTGCTCTGTACTGCCTTATTCACTTGCTGTTCAGTGGTTAACCACATAGAAGTATTACTAAGTGAAAGGTTTGCTGATAGCGAGTTAATTTCTTGCTCAATTGATAGCTGTAATTGACTATTTAACTCGGTAATCATGCTTTTTCCTTGGGCAACAACAAATTCGCTTACCATATTTTCAACACTGCTTGCTGGCGCTGCACTGGCGCTGGTACTAAGGGTGGCTCCAATTAAAGATCCGATAAGTACTAAGGTAAGGCTTACATCTTTAATTTTGCTGCTAGTCTTTGCTGTCATAGTAAATGTGCTCATAATAAATTCCTTCTTCTCTAAGTGTTGTCTTGTGTTTAGTGGTTTGTATCGATGTTTCTGTTACTCATCGTTGTACTTGCATTAACTATTACAAGTGCTGTGCCAATGATAAAAACTTTTATAGTTCATTGATAATGTTGAAAAAATCATTTTTGTTATTATGACTCGATGAATAACCCACCTTA
>Ga0209395_1002342_pt1 | contig 24997 bp, 19 predicted proteins | sample GOMGulsemesocosm_3_FD_184635 | JGI IMG/M metagenome (GOLD analysis project Ga0209395, IMG submission 184635) | Methane-oxidizing microbial communities from mesocosms in the Gulf of Mexico - GOM9D Gulf of Mexico (SPAdes) (version 2) | ecosystem: Environmental > Aquatic > Marine > Cold seeps... | reverse complement strand
TCATCTTCTTCAACATCATCAACACCGTGTAATAGCGCATCAATCTCGTCTTGGCTTAATAAATCACTCACACATAACCTACTGCATTACAAAACCAGAAAACAGGATCTTTTCAACAACCCCTTTTCCAGTATATTTAATCAAAATTTCATTCACACTCGCTAATGAATCTGAACGCAATAATTCTTTGCCTTCATATGTAGCGAGCTGCTGTTCTGTTGTTGCGCTAAAAACTTGCAACAAGGTACTTTCAATTAAAGGGACATTGGTTTTTGCTAATTTTTGATTGTCACTACCGCGTACCATTAATTGAACTTTAATCTGAACTAAACGTTCGCGCTTTAATCCTATAATATTAAAAACAAAAGGACGTGGCATGGCAACATAATATGCCGTTTCTGCTACACTTCTATCGACACTTTCAATCACAGGTTTTGCGCTATCTGTAGGCGCACTATCATCGCTACTTAAAAAGAAAAATGCTGCGCCAGCCCCTGCAAGCGTTAAAATTAAAATCACCGCAATAATAATAATTTTTTTATTGCCTTTACTTTTATCATCTATTTTCAAATCGTTGTCGTCGGCCATTATCGTCCTTAAATCGAATTTTATATTACGCTAAATAAATGCTAATTAAACTGTTTAGGCGTAAAAGTCTACCCCTTTAGCTGAGTCTTGCCAATACTGAGTAGTAACAGGGACTTCAGTCTGTGAATCTATCGTATAATTCGCTTCGTTATTGCTATTTTTTTGTCCGTTTTCTTGTCTTGACTGTTGAAATGCAGATTGCTGCTGCCCACTGTCGGCTTGCACTTGCGTCTCACCCAATGTCATCCCCTGTTGCTGTAACATTTCTCTTAATCGCGGCATTTGTTGTTCAAGTAAATCACGGCTTTGATTATTTTGCGCTTGAATTGTCACATTTATTTGATCGTTTTGCACAACCAATTTGATATTCATACTACCTAATTCAGCTGGGTCTAAGCGGATTGTCGCTGTTTGTAATTCTTTACCCGCCATAATAGCGATTTTTTCATTTAATTCCGAAGTCGCGAAATTGTTATTAAGATTAACCCGTTTCTCTAATACCTGTTGTTCAGCGTCCGTTAATACCGGTATCTTGACCAAGGTACGTGCGGTTTGGTCTAACGGTTCTTGCTTACGTGCTGATTCCATAATTTGCGCAAAATCTAATTGTTCAATAGGTTCAGCCGATGTCATCCCCAGCTGTTCAAGTGCTGAATTATCACTCTCTGCTACTACACTGCTGCTCCCCGCGGCCATGCCATTAGCTTGACCAAAAGGTGTATTTTTCGCCAACCCTGTTTCGCTAAAAACAGTGGCTAAGTTTACCTTTTCTGCGCCACCTAATAGTTCACGATCAAGTGTGCCATCATCATTAATTGCATCGCCCGCAGCGAATAAATCGCCTCTCGTAAATTGAGGATTATTATCAGTAAGGCCAGCGACTGTCGACATACCGGCTAACGTTGACGCTGTAATAGTATCTGTTCGGACGATTGAATCTGTTAAATCTGTTGATAGCTCGTTCGTTTGCAATGCTTGTGTCAGCTCATTATTACTTAATAGTATCTGTTCGGACGATTGAATCTGTTAAATCTGTTGATAGCTCGTTCGTTTGCAATGCTTGTGTCAGCTCATTATTACTAACATCACTAACATTAGTCATTTCTGCAACGCGACTATCAGGTGTAGATAAGTCAGTCATGCTAACAGATGTTAACGAGGCAATATTCCCCCCTTCGACTTGTAAAGGCAATTCATTACCGTTAGCTTTACCCTGAACATATGTGCCTGCGTCACTCGCAGCATTACTTTGCAACAGCATAGATGATTGATCGAGACGCGCCAAAAAGTCATCACTACTTTCATTTTGGCTCACGACACTTAAGCCATCGCCAGCTATCGCTTCAACTTCATCAGCGTTATCTATCTGCCCAGCGACAAAACCATCATCAATACTAGCGGCAGAATCAGGCTCAGTATTAAGTACAGAACCCTCCGCCACACTCTCAGCCGTTATATTCTCATCGCTATCAATGGCTGTTTGTCTAACGATAACATCGGTTTGATTATTGCTACTAAAGAGAGAAAATAGTTTAGAAAAGCTACTTTCAGGCGTACTTAACTCTCCATCGCTCGCCATATCTTCAGCTGTATCGCCTTTGACATTAAGCGCTTGCGATTTATTATTCGCCGCCTGTGTATCAGTCATCGCTGTTGATTTGTGTAGAGAGAAAGTCATAGTTCAAGCCTAAATGTCATCAATAAAAAGTTATAGCGAAATAAATGCAAAATTCACGCCAGAGTACTATTAATAATAATTGTAAAATATGAATCGCTAAATATGGCTAGATTAATCGTATTATCGGTTATTTTTACGCTTGAAATATTGGAAGTTAGAAAATTCATCGAGATCTTTTTGCTCACGTCGCTGTTCGATAAGCTGTGCGGCGGCTTTGCGTTTATCTAATAATAAACCCAGTGCATCACGCTTCTTACGAATTTCCATCCAATCTAAGTGCTTGTTCTTAACTGTCTGTTGGATATTATCGAGTGCTTGTTTCTGCTCAAACTCAGCTAATTCTAGTTTTTTCATGAAGTTATGATAATGCGCATAACTATTACCTGAGATACCTTCTTCCCCACGTTCAGTGAATTGCTGTAAATATTGTTTACGATAATCACTTAATTGCTGCATTTGGTTATGGTAACGCTCAGCATCTTGTTGGATCAGCGCATAAGCTCTCGCGGCGTGTTTTTCTTGTTCTTCAAGTTGCTGATAGACCCGTTGTAGCGCTGTATTAGACATTATATTGACACTGTTTCATTATGAGGTTGCCACGCCTAGATGCGGCGCGATAGCAGTAAGCATTTCTTCACATTGCGAGAACGGAATAACTTCTTTCATACCTTGCTGTAAGAATTGGTCCATTGCTGGTTTTAAACGAATAGCGCGATCAATTTTTGCATCCGCACCTTGGCTATAAGCGCCAATCGAAACCAAGTCTTTGTTCTGTTGATATAGCGAGTAAGCTTGTTTGAATCCACGAGCCGCGGCTTGATGAAAATCAGTCGTCACCATAGGCATAACACGGCTAATAGATTTTTCAATATCAATCGCAGGATAGTGCCCCGCGTCTGTTAACTCTCGAGACAATACAATATGGCCATCAAGAATAGCGCGTGACGCATCTGCAATGGGGTCTTGTAAATCATCACCTTCAGTTAATACGGTAAAGAATGCGGTAATCGAACCTTGCTCGTCACTACCGTTACCGGCACGCTCTACCAGCTGTGGCAATTTTGCAAATACTGACGGTGGATAACCTTTCGTTGCCGGTGGCTCACCGACCGCTAAAGCAATTTCACGCTGTGCTTGCGCAAAACGAGTCAATGAATCCATTAACAGTAATACGTTCAATCCTTGATCACGGAAGTACTCCGCTAACGCTAATGAGGTTTCACAACCTTTTAGACGCATCAACGGCGAGGCATCTGCGGGCGCAGCCACAACAACAGATCGCGCGCGTCCTTCTTCACCGAGGATCTCTTCAATAAATTCTTTTACTTCACGGCCACGCTCACCGATCAAGCCAACGATTACAACATCCGCAGTTGAACCGCGAGTCATCATACCTAGCAACACACTCTTACCTACACCGGAACCAGCAAAAAGTCCCATACGCTGGCCTTGACCAACGGTAAGCATTGCATTAATGGCTTTAACACCCACATCAAGTGGTTGTGATATTTTTTTACGCGCCAGCGGATTAATACGCTTAGCAGTAAAAGATGTTGTTTGTCCGGTAATGAGCTCACCTTTACCGTCAATTGGCTTACCAACACCATCTAATACACGTCCAAGTAGTTCCATACCAACTGGAATACCTTGCGTCTCATTTAGTGGCGTCACTTTAGCGCCGGGAATAATACCAGTCACTTGCTCACTGGGCATTAAAAATAATTTATCGCCATCAAAGCCTACAACCTCAGCATCCATCAGTCCATTGTCAGTTTCAACAGAGCACAAACTGCCAATCGCAGCCCGGCAGCCAACCGCTTCTAGTGTTAAACCAACCACACGAGTAAGCTTACCTGCAACAGTTGGTTTATTCGCGAGTGAGTCAGTGTTCAATTGTTGTAATCGAGTCAGTAATTCCGTCATTATGCACCTGGTTTATTGGCAATAAGAAACTGACGCATCATCTGTTTTATACGTTGCTCCATTAACAGTTCTACCGACGAAACTTCGTTATTAATAACCAAATCACCTTGTTTCATCATCGGTTCTGAAATTAATACCCAATCACGCTTTACGCACTCTTCAACAGAATAGTATTCATTGATCACCGCTAAATCATCAGGATGTAATGTAATGGTAATTTTTTGTTCAAGTACAGGTAAAGCATCTAACGCGAGCTTTAATGTTTGCAATAATATATCGTGATTAAACGTCACTTCGGTCTTAATTAATTCTTCTGCTAAACCTGTTGCCACACGAATTAATTCATTTTCTACTTCACTATTTACCGCAGCAAGGGGGGTATGCATTTGCGTTTGCAATTGCTCCCAAGCAGCCGCCTTATCAGTAATTTGTTGCTGGCCATCAGCCAATCCTTGCGCGAGTCCTTGCGCTAAACCTTCTGTTTCCCCCTGGTTCAGACCTTCAGCTGTACCGCTGTTCAAACCATCTTGGTAACCCTGTTCTTTACCTTCACTATAACCGTCTTCATACGCAGCTTGGCGTATCGCATCAAGTTCTTCTGCCGTCATGGGCTGAGGTTCAACGTCTTCAACTGGCACGCCTGTAGCAAGCTTACCTTCATACCAATCAGATTTCATACCAAGTGCATTGGTATTTAATGCGGCAGCTTGAGTCTTTTCAAAATCCGGTAAATACCAATCTTCAATTTGATGGTCACCGCTACTATCAAGCGGTGCAAACGTTGGCTTTAAAGACTCAGTCATGCTAATTGCCCATTAACAAGCATGTGATTATAAGAAGTCATCACCACCGCCTCCACCAAGCATAATTTCACCACTATCCGCTAAACGACGCGCGATTGATAAGATCTCTTTCTGTGCTGATTCCACTTCGCTAACCCGAATTGGTCCCATTGCTTCCAGATCATCTTCCAGAATTTCAACTTGACGTTTCGACATATTTTTAAAGATCTTATCTTTAAGCTGATCGTCGGCACCTTTAAGTGCTTTTTGTAATTGCTCTTGCGCCACTTCACGCAGTAGTGCTTGAATACCACGGTCATCAACATCAATCAGATTTTCAAACACAAACATAAGGTCTTGGATCTGCTGACTGATCTCTTCGTCAGACTCACGAATAGCATCCATTAATTGGCCTTCGATATTGGTATCGAGGTAGTTCATAATATTTGCAGCTGCTTTCAGACCACCCATCTTCGCGGCTTGAGCGCCAGATTGACCAGCAAACTGTTTCTCCATGATCTCGTTTAATTCATGCAGTGCGGCTGGCTGTACTTCTTCTAAATTAGCAATACGCATCATTAAATCGATACGTACTTTATCTTGGAATTGCGATAAAATTTCAGCTGACTGTTCTGGTTCTAAATAAGATAATACAATAGTTTGTATCTGCGGATGCTCATTATGAATGATACTAGCCACCTGACGTGCATCCATCCATTTCAATGAATCGAGACCTTTAGCGCCACTCCCCATAATAATTTGGTCAACCAGATTACCAGCTTTGTCAGCACCCAGCGCCGCAGTTAATGCGTTTCGAACGAAGTCTTCACTGCCCACACCAATATTAGTGAACTTTTGAATGTCATCAATGAATGCACGGTGTACACCTGCGACTTTCGCCTGAGAAAAATCTTTCATTGATGCCATTGCCATACCAAGGCGCTGTACTTGTTTCGGCTCTAACTGGCGAAAAATAGTGGCAGCATCGCCTTCATTTAAACTCAACATTAGGATCGCAGAGCGCTCAATACCTGTTAGGGTCGTTGCATCAAATTTTTCTACCGTTGCTACTTGTTTATTAGAATCAGGCATCTTCTATCATCCATTCTTTAATTACTAATGCAGTTAAATCAGGTTCGTTAGCAACCAGTGCACGAACTGCTTCTAACAAATCTTCGTCTTTGTGTAAATTCGGTAATTGTAAATGACCACTGCGCATTGCAAAATCGGTGTCAACATCGGAATCGGCAGTAAGCAATTGCATATCTTCATCATTTTCAATGGCACTGATACCTAAGTCTAAATCATCTAATTTTTCTTCTGGTTCGTTGTTAATTAAACGTTTAATCATAGGACGAATAATCGCCATAATTAATATCACAATGACGATTAAGCTAGCGACAATACGCACGGCACGCCAGAACCATTCTTCTTCCCAAATTGGAAGTTCAGCCATCGCAGCCAATTCAGGACGATTAAATGGGATAGCAACCACCTCAAGAGCATCGCCTCGGTTAACATTAAAGCCCACACCACCTTGTAAAACACGACGAATATTGGCGAGTTCAGCTTGACTACGAGGTTCCCTCACGAGTGTTCCATCGGCACTCGCACTATTAATGTAATCTACCGCAACAGACACACTTAAGCGCCGAATAACACCAGTTTGTGATTTAGTGTGACTGATTGTTGTATCCAGTTCATAATTTCGCGTTGATTCTTTTTGAGATTGACCGGTAGGACGCGCAGCGGCATTCCCTCCAGCGGCCTCTTCAGGTATATCAGCGTCTAATGGTGGCTGATTGGTTAATGCCCCCGGAATACCTTGACTACCATTTCCGATCGATTGACGCTCTAGTAACATTTCACTGCGTATCGCAGGTAAATCGGGATTAAAACGTTTTTGTGTTTGCTCTGTCACACTAAAGTCCATTGATACATCAACTTCAGCGGTATAATTACTTATACCTAAGATAGGGATAAGTATAGAATCAATTTTGTCTCGGTACTCACGTTCATGATTTTGTACCATTTCAAATTCACGTCGGCCTTTTGCTGCCATCATGTCTTGACTGCCCGAGTTCAGTAAGCGGCCATTTTGATCAGTCAAGGTCACGCGCGTGGGTTCTAAGCCTTGAACAGCAGAAGCAACCAACTGCACCATAGAATCAATATTTTCTTGTGAGATTGCGCTGCTATTACGTATCGTCAATACGACTGTTGCGCTGGGTTTCTTATCGCGCTTAGCAAACACATTTTCTTTTGGAATGGCTAATAATACTTGTGCTTTTGATACATGTTTAAATTCCGTCAATGCCCGTGATATTTGACGCTCACGGCCAAGTTTTAAACGTTCTTGCTCGACACGCTGGCTGACACCAAAGCCCATATCTTTCATCAAGATATCGTCACCTTGTAATTCTGCTGTAGCAAGTCCTGAACGACGTAATCGTAATTTAATATCTTGGTACTGCTCTGCAGGTACAGAGACCGTATCGCCATTAATTTTATATTCTATTTTCTGTTGGTCTAAAAATTCAAGGGTTTCAATAAGCTCAGCCGTTTGATACGTGCCTAAAGGACGCATTTCAGGCTCTTTACCCCAGAGTAAAATAAATACCACTAAGGTTAGCGAAATCGCTAATGCTAAGATTAGAATAATTTGACGTAAGATATCGGCACTAGAGAAAAAACTAAATGCTGAGCTTTTTTGCTCATTCTCATCTAATTGCGCTAAATCATTACCCATATCGTCATTGTTTACGATACCTGTACTTGAAGCTATTTCAGCCACAGAGCTACTCCTTTACCCGAGATTAAACAGGCATACTCATTATTTCTTTATAGGATTCGATCAATTTATTACGAACCTGTACCGTAGCATCGAATGCTATCCCCGATTTTTGCGAGGCTATCATAACATCACTTAGGGACACACTGCGATCTCCTTGATCGAAACGGGTGCGTAAATCACCCGTATTTTGTTGTAATCCGTTCACATTATCCATTGCTTGCTGCAACATATCACCAAAATTGGCAGATGTAGTGCTTGGCGCTTTAACCGCGGTTGGGTCTACTTCAAATTTGGTTGCTTGTAACGACATGCTTTGCATTTCAGCATAAAGACTATTGGCTGCGATATTCATTGATTATCCTTGTTGTCATATTTTTGACCTATCTTAATAAAGCAATTAATATGCCAATAAAAAAAGGCCTCAATTTCAATAAATTGTGGCCTTTTATAATGCGAACTATTTTATAATCGTTATGCTGGAATTTCGATCCCTTGTTCACGCATTTTAGCTAACTTATAGCGTAATGTACGTGGACTAATACCTAATTTCTCTGATACGTTTTTACGAACGCCATTACAGCCAATCAAGGTTTCCAAAATAATTTGATACTCTTGTTGACGTAATTCGTTACCTAAAGGCTCGTTGGGTTGATTAATACTGCGCATAGGGATTTCCGATTTAATATGCAGCTGCGGCGCTTGATCAATCGGTGCGATGACTTGAAAATCTGCGGCGGTAAAATCTTCTAAAATAAGATCTGCATCTTTTATTTTTCCATCAACAGCTAAAATCATCGCGCGTTGGATCACGTTGTCCAATTCACGTACATTACCCGGCCAATGATAGATTTGTAACTTCGCCTTCGCGCAATTAAGTAATTCTAGTGTTGGCATATTATTTTGCTTGCAGTGTAATTTTAATAAATGCTCCGCTATCGGTAAAATATCACCTTTGCGCTCAGTTAATGGCAGCCAAACTAATGGGAATACATTTAAGCGATAGTATAAATCTTCTCTGAAATCACCATTCGCTACCGCTTGTTTCATATTTCGGTTACTGGTAGCAATGACTCGTATATTAAGCTTAATCGTTTTACGGCTACCTAAGCGCTCAACTTCACGTTCTTGCAGCACTCGTAATAATTTAACTTGCAGCGATAAATCCATTTCCGAAATTTCATCCAGTAAAATGGTTCCGTTTTGTGCTTGCTCAAATTTTCCAGGGCATGCTTGTATCGCGCCAGTAAATGCGCCTCTTTCATAACCAAACAGTGTTGCTTCTAACATATTATCTGGGATCGCCGCACAGTTTATTGCCACAAATGGACCGTCATAACGCAGCGAATTATCATGAATATAACGTGATAGTACTTCTTTACCCGTACCACTTGGGCCTGTCACCATAACTGTTGCATCAGATTTAGCAACTTTACGCGCCAAACTTAATAACAGCTCTGTTTTTTCATCACCGTAACAAGGTGTTCGTTTAACTATTTTTTGTGGTGGTACATAACGACCAACCTGATTAATCAATACTTCTGGAGAGAAGGGTTTACCAATATAGTCAACTGCACCATTACGCATGGCCGTTACTGCATCATCTACTTTGGCAAAAGCCGTCATTAATAATACCGGCAAATCGGGGTATTTTTGTTTAATATTATGCAGTAAAGTTAATCCTGTCATACCACCCATTTGAATGTCACTCACGACCATATCATAGGCTTTTTTACCTAATGCAATGAGTGCGCTTTCACCGCTATCAACTTCATCGCATTCATAACCAGCCATTAATAAGGTATCAACCAAGGCTTCACGAAGACCTAAATCATCTTCAACTACAAGAATTTGAGAATGGGACATACTGTTATCCACCTATTACCATTGGTTGAGGTTCTGCTACACGATGTAGCGGTACGATTATACTAAAACGACTGCCTTCACCGACAGTTGAGTCTAACTCTAAACTGCCTTGGTGCGCTTTTACCACACTTTGTACAACGGCAAGGCCAAGACCCGTACCCTGTGATTTAGTAGTAAAAAAAGGTTCTAAAATTTTTGCTTGCATGGGTTTCGATATCCCTGGACCATCATCAGACACCACAATTGCGACTTTATCGTCACCAGATCGAACGGCAGAAATCGCGAGGTTAGCCCCTTGCCCACAAGCGTGTAATGCATTTTGTATCAAATTACCAATCGCGCTAGATAATGCATTACGATTGGCTAAAATTAATAAATCGGGTTCAGGCAGTGTCACTTGCATGTTGCTACCAGTCTGTAACATCATCGCTTCGCTGCCCGCTTGCACTTGAACTAATAAATTCTGCAATGAAATCTCTTCAACCACTAAATCTTTACCCGTGCGTGCAAATAGCAGCATGTCATTAACTTGGTTTTCCAAATCATTAAGACGTTGAATAAGTTTACTTTGAAAACGTTTCTTTGATGCAGGCGGGAGATTCGGGTTTGCAAGGTTAGAGCCATATAATAATGCGGCTGATAATGGTGTGCGGATCTGGTGCGCTAATGACGCCACCATTCGCCCCAATGACGACAACTGTTTCATATGACTAACACGTTCTTGTAAATGCCGTGTATAAGTTAAATCTGTCAACATAATTAATTGACCTGGCTGCGTGCCGAGTGTCGTGATCGAAAGCTGAACTTTACAGCCATTCTTTAATGAGATTTCATGTCCGTCATCTTCTTTAGGAGTAAACGCACGTTGAATGACATCCATCCAACGTGAATCAATCAATGGTTCACCAAGTAATTGCACAGCAACTTTATTGACTTCAATGACAATACCGTTGCCATCAAGAATAACCAACCCAGACGGTAATGCTTCTACTAACTTTTCACTACGATCTTTGTGCGCTCGTAGTTCTGCTAATTCGCCGGGATAAGATTCTTGTACCATGGTAGCGCTCCGCTAAAAAATTGACTCACACCTAACAATGCATTAAGTGTGCCAATTTAAAAGTAACCGTAATACCATGTATTAAAACAAAAAAAGCCCAGCGTAATGCTGAGCTTTCTCGTTTATTTTATAAATGATGAATAAATTTATACTTCGCTACATTTATTTAAGCTTCTTTTTGTAATCCATACTTACGCATTTTTTCAACCAGTGTCGTTCTACGCATGCCAAGTTGATCCGCAGCCCGGGCAACAATGTGCGCTTGTTGATCGAGGGCTTGTTTGATCATATCGATTTCAAATTCAGCCAACATCTCTTTGAGATTTACACCCGTTTCAGGCAAACTATTTGGCATCGAGAAGAAACCATCTTCTTGTGGTTCTTCTTCTATGTCGGCAAAAATCTCATCATTAAACATAGCCGAAATAGCGTCACGTTCTGCTAACTCACTCGGTAATTCTGAATTCACAATCTGACTTTCACCATCATCGTTATAACGATATTTAGCAGGTAACTCACCAATATCAACAATATTACCAGCCGTCATGATAAGTAAACGTTCGATCAGGTTCGATAGCTCACGTACATTACCAGGCCATGGATGTTGCATTAATGATTCCATTGCCCGTTGCGTAAATAAGATTGTCGCATCATGCTCTGCTTCGTGTCGACGCAATAACTCTTGGATCAATAATGGAATATCATCCGGGCGCTCACGTAATGCAGGGCTTTCAATTGGGAATACATTTAAACGGTAATAGAGATCTTCACGGAATTCTCCATCAAGGATCATTTGTTCTAAATTACGGTGTGTTGCCGCAATAACTCTGACATCAGCTTTAATTGCTTTACTGCCACCCACACGTTCAAAAACACGTTCTTGTAAAACACGTAATAATTTCACTTGCATTGGCTGTGGCATATCACCAATTTCATCAAGAAATAAAGTACCACCACAGGCCAATTCAAAGCGTCCTTTACGGGCTGAAAATGCGCCGGTAAATGCACCTTTTTCATGACCGAATAATTCACTTTCTAATAATTCAGCCGGAATAGCACCACAGTTAACAGGAACAAATGGACCATTGTTACGTGATGATGCATCATGGATTGAGCGGGCTATCACTTCTTTACCCGTGCCTGATTCACCCAATACTAAAACATTCGCGCCTTTTTTAGCTACTTGCGTGATCAAATGACGGACACTTTGAATCGCATCACCACGACCAACCAACTGCTTAATTAATGCTTTTGACGCGGATGCTGATTGGCCTAACTTACTCGCCACACATTGGCGATAAGATTGGCAACGTCCAAGTAAGAGCGTCAGTTGTTGATAAGATAAAGGCAGCTCGATATGACCAATTAAATTACCTTCCTCTGATTCAGTGCCTTGTACACCAAAAGTCAAAAACGGATTCATTGGGTTAGCATCAAGTAACGCAGATAATTCCTTTTCTGAGTAATGATCTGAAGAAACGATAACACTATTTGCAGCAAGATCGATCTTAGCGCCAATATTGATATGGGAATCATAACTCTGCCAACTTTCACCAAGAAAGGACAAGATTGTTTCTAAATTTTTTCTGCGTTCAATATTCTCATCAATTACAAAAACTGACTTAGTAGTATCCATATTACAGCCTGCGCTAAACCTTACTTAAACTTAAAATAATTAAATCACTTCAACTACAGCTAAAGCGTGTCAAAAATTAACCTCCGCCAATTAATTGACATCGCTATAGTACACATTCCTAAATCAAGATGAAACAGCCGTAGGAGTTAATTAGAAATTAGGATAAAAATAGTTCCGTGCTATATCACAATATCTACAAATAGATCAGGGGGGATCGATAAGCACGGGGCTATTCACCAAACCCACGCGCTTAAATTAGCAGCAATCTAAAACTTACAAGCTTTCGCTAAAATTATCCTTTCGCTCAACAAGCCGATAATGTTTGGCATTTAATCCCCAACATTCAGGTAAGGTCGTCGCAACAGCAATTGATGACCAGGTACCAACAATAAGACCAATGAACATAGCAATAGAAAATCCTGCTAAAGGCCCCCCTCCCAATAACCACAATGCCGAAACCGTCATTAACGTAGTACCCGATGTCACCATTGTACGTGAAAACGTTGCCGCAATAGCTTCATTATTCACATCCGCAATCGCTAAGGTTGGCTTAAGAATAAGTAACTCGCGGATACGATCTCCAATAATAATAGAATCATTCAATGAATATCCAATAATAGCCAATATCGCCGCAAATACCGTCAGGTTAAACTCAAGCTGCAGTGCCGCAAATACACCTAGTACAAATAACACATCGTGTATTAGGGCAAATAATGCGCCCGACGCCAAGCGCCATTCAAAACGATAGCTTAAATAAGCCATGATACACAGCATAGATACTAAGAGTGCAAGACCACCTTGTTCCGCTAGCTCTTGACCGATTTGAGAGCCAACAATACTCGTGTTTAATACTTGAATATTAGTTGCCAATGGCGCGAGTACCTCCGTGATATCTGGAATACTCATACCAGCAGCAGGTTCAGCATAACGTAAGATCCAACGGCCAATATCTCCCCCTTCAATCACACTGACATTTTGATTAAGTGCCGCCTGTAATAATGGTGAGATCTCACTCATTGTAATGCTTGGATCAAGTTGCACTTCGGTGATAACACCGCCAGTAAAATCTAAGCCCCAGTTCAGACCATTAATACTAATAAATGCAATTGCGATAAGCATAAAAATCACAGACATAGCACTGCTGATATAACGTAATTTACTGCTGTTATTACTCTTTTTTTTGTTACTATTGTTTATATTGATAGTCATCATTACTATACCTTCAAGTCATGACGAGTATCACGACCCCATAATTTATTAATTAATGCACGAGATACCAAGATCCCAGTAAACATGCTGGTTAAAATACCTAGACCTAACGTAAGCGCGAAACCTTGTACTGGTCCTTGTCCAATTGAGTACAGCACAACAGCAATAATTAAAGTAGTGATATTGGCATCAACAATCGTGCTAAACGCGCTATCAAAACCACTATTAATAGCTTGGGAGAAACTACGACCTTCACGTAATTTGTCACGAATTCGCTCAAACACCAGCACATTGGTATCGACCGCCATACCGACAGTAAGTACCAACCCAGCAATACCAGGTAAGGTTAATACCGCACCTGGTATTAACGCTAATAAGCCGAATAGCATAATAATATTGGCAATGAGTGCAACATTCGCAACCCAGCCTAGGCGACGATACCACAGCGCCATAAATACCAAGGTTAAACCTAACCCTAGCGCTAATGCAGAGAAGCCATTTTGAATATTTTCAGCCCCGAGTGAAGGACCTATCGTTCGTTCTTCAACAATCGTTACAGGTGCAGTCAACGAACCTGCACGTAGCAACAATGCAAGCTCTTGTGCGTCAGCCATGCTACCTGCCCCCGTGATTCTAAATTGGCTCCCTAATTGTGCTTGGATGGTCGCTACACTGATAATTTCATTGGTCTTTTTCGTTGAGCCATCCACATTACGACTGTACTCGCTGTAGAGCGTTGCCATCGGTTTACCAATATTATGTTTGGTAAAATTAGACATTTTCTTGCCGCCAGCATTATCTAGAGTGATGCTTACCTGCGCAGCCCCCATCTCGCCAACACTTGCACGCGCATCAATAATATGCTCACCACCTAATATCGCATCACGGTCAATACGTATTGGCATCCCCTGATTATTATTCACTAGCATGCTGCCATTGCTTGTGTTTTTAAGCTCATGAAAGGCAAGACTGGCTGTCGCGCCGATAACGTTTTTCGCCGTAGCCGGATCTTGTACGCCGGGTAATTCAATTCGAATCCGATGTTCACCTTGACGCTGGACCATGGCCTCTGTAATACCTAGTTCAGCAATACGACTGCGCATGGTTTGCAAGTTTTGTTGCACTGTCAGATTAATAATATTGCTCTTTTCAGATTCGAGCATATTGATTTCAACCAATCGTCCTGAACTTTTAGTCACTTTCCATTGTGGATAGCTGTTTTGCATTAATTTCAATAATGCGACCTTTGCTTCGTCATTTGGAAAGTTAAACTGCAGACCATTATTATGATTAATACTGATTTTGCCCCCCTGAAGCCCTTCCTCACGAAAATCAGTACGTAAGTTATCCAGCAATTGCTGTGATCTGATATTGAATACGGGTTCCATATCAACATCTAATAAAAACTGCACGCCACCACGTAGATCCAAACCTAATTTTATCGGCTTTAGTCCCATACTCTGTAGCCAACCGGGGGCAGCAGAAACTAATGCTAGGGTAATATCATTGTGTGCAGGCAACATAGTTTCGAGTATCGATTTTGCTCTCGTTTGGCTACTGCTTTGTGCCAGCACTATGATGGTTTTATCCGTCTCTTGATCGATACGTGTCACCGCTATATTATTTTCTGTTAGCATCTGCTTAAGCGTATAAATAGCGGGCTGTAAGCCTTGTTTATGATTAATTTGTAATGCAGGGGATTCACCATACAAGGTCGGGATTGCACTCAATAGCATAATTAAAATAGTGCAGATTAAGACGGCATACTTCCAACCGGCGTAATGGTTAAGGCGTTTACGTTGAATTTTCGAGTTTGTTATTTTTGTCATTTGATCGCAGTCCATCAATGCCAAGATTTTTACACAAAGGTCGTTTATATACTGTTTTAGGTATATAGGACTTTGTATAAATACCGTTCTATAAAAATAAAGCGTTGGCATATTGGTGATTAACTCGCTTATAACTCCTGATAATAGAACCGTTAAAACACGATTTACAGTACGCTTTGCAATAGCTTGCAATACGATGTACGGCGCTATTTATAGCACTATTAAGGGATATAAGCAGATAATAAAGGCAACAAAAAAGCAGTGTTTAATACTTACATTTTTGTCTAAACAAATGTAATAACAGCTGGGTACAGGCGGTGAGAATATAAGATATTACAGTCTTTCCAGCCCGATAGTCGAGACTTAGACCGTGATATATGGGTCAACCAATGTTGATAAAAATTAATATTAACTGCATAACCAATCACAAAAGACGGCGATGGTGGAATAGATAATTCAATCTCAATCTGATAATCCGGTTCAGGATTATTTAACAGCAAACGTCCGGCGCTGGTATAACGAGAAGTGTCCGTTAAAGCAAATTCATAAGCATTGATTGGTAATGAGACAGGGGGTTGTTCTGATTCATCGGCATCTTGGTAATCAGTTACAAGTAAAGATGCTGGTGCTAATAACGACGGTGCAGGTGATATTGCTAATTCTGCGAATGTGTCAGCCTGAGCATTAAAGCCCACGACCATAACAAACAACAGTATAAAATAGCGCATCAATCGAAGTAGCATAGAAGATAAATAATCATAAAGTATAATTACTCATCATAAGCACTTCGAATAGAAGAAACAAGGATTTTTTAAATGCCAGAAAGCAAAAAAGGCTTACCTAATGGTAAGCCTTTTTCTAAATTTGGTGCCCGAGGCCGGAATTGAACCGGCACGCCTATTAAGCGAGGGATTTTAAATCCCTTGTGTCTACCGATTTCACCACTCGGGCTGAGTGATAAACAATTAAGCTAGCTGCCTAACCGGATATGCGCTCACTTTACCGTATTCTAACAATGAGTCAATGAAAACTTTTACATAGACTTAAGATGGCTGAAAATGAATCCAATATGCTTATTATCACAACAATTTTACAATCGACATTTGTATTGTAATTTAATTTATTTGCTCATCGACAATTACTTACAGATAAATACGGAGTCGAGTAACACCAAAAGCTACAAGCGTTATTCTAACAAACCTACTTTGATAAAATCAGATAATTACGAACAAAAAATAGCTTGTTTTAGGTATAAGTAAATTTTAGGCATAAAAAAACCAGCTATAAGCTGGTTTTTTTATAAAATGTTGGTGCCCGAGGCCAGAATTGAACTGGCACGCCTATTAAGCGAGGGATTTTAAATCCCTTGTGTCTACCGATTTCACCACTCGGGCACTGAATTCTTTTGTTTATTACTAAACATTTATAATTTATTCGTTCACAGTGCTGAACCAATAAACCTGCTTTTTCAAGCTAAATCATGGAGGCGGGTCCCGAAGTCGAATCGAGGTCCACGGATTTGCAATCCGCTGCATAGCCACTCTGCCAACCCGCCATTTACTGCAATTACAACCTTCGTTGTTAACACAGTGTGCTAATTTTATATCTTAGCGATATATACTATATATAGTATTAGTTGGTGCCCGAGGCCAGAATTGAACTGGCACGCCTATTAAGCGAGGGATTTTAAATCCCTTGTGTCTACCGATTTCACCACTCGGGCACTGAATTTTCTGATTCATTAGTTTCAGTGCAAACTAACGAACTTGCTCTTTACTAAGAGCTAAATCTGTCTCTAAGGCTTTGCCTTGGAACGAGGTACACTTTACTCGATTCTGATTATGAGTCAATAGAATGTCATATCAATTTAAAGTAATTGATTCAAAAACGACCTAAGCAGAATGTTTAGACTACATTTCGCACAGCGATAGGGCTTTGTATCCTAAACTTACATAGTCCAAATACACCCCCTTGTACTTTTTCATGTTTATTTTTGTGATCTTTAATTGCTTATTGGCGATAATAATGATAATTATTATCATTTAAATCAAATGACAAATCGAAACAGAGGAGTAGCAACAAATGACAGCTATCTGTACGGTAAATATGGCAAGCATTGAATACATATATCAAGAGCACCGTAGCTGGCTTTCGTTGTTTATTCAGCGTCGATTAAGCTGCCCAGAAGCCACGGCAGATTTAGTTCAAGATACCTACTTACGTCTGCTGATGAGAGATAAATTACCCGAGCAACAAGATTCGCGTCGATACTTAACGCATATTGCCAAAGGGTTAATCATTGACCTTTATCGACGCCGTAATATTGAAACGGCCTACTTAGAGCTTATTGAACAGGAACCAGTTCAAATATCCAATTCACCTGAATCTCAACTCATTGTTATCGAAGCACTAGTTGAAATTGACGCCTTGCTTCACCGACTCCCAAATAAAGCTCGCCAAGCTTTATTAATGCGTCAGTTAGAAGGCATGAGCTATAAGCAAATAGCGGTTGAATTGGACGTTTCTGTTTCATCAGTTGAAAAATACGTCGCGAAAGCTTTGCAAGGTTGCTTGCTAATTGCTCTTCAGGAGCAAGAGTAACATGAATCAAATATCAAGAGATGCCATAGAGCAAGCTTCTATTTGGATGGCTCGATTATGGGCTGATGATGTAGCAGAAGATGATAAGCAGGCGTTTCAGACTTGGCGTACAGCCAGCCCCGACAACGAATTTGCTTGGCAACAACTAGAACAGATTCAAAAGAAGTTCAACAATATCCCGCAACCAGGGCTAAGTCGAAGAGTACTGTCTAAGTCTAGAGACATATCTCCAAATCGCGCACCTCTACAGGGAATATCTCGCCGACAACTGCTATTACTTGGAGGGATTTCCTTAGGTACTCTGGGGTTAGTGCTAAACAATAAATCCGAGCGACTACTTGGAGCTGAGTATGTCACCGCAACCGGAGAAATCAGAACCATAACGTTGTCTGATGGAACTCAAATGTCTATGAATACAGCCACAAGAGTGTTTGTAGATTTCAACCAATACGAAAGACGGCTTCATTTACTTGAGGGGGAAATATTAATCACAACCTCTCACCACCTCACTCCATTTTTTGTCAATACTCAACAAGGTAAAGTCATGCCAATTGGCACACACTTTTCAGTGCAACAACGAACGGAAGAAACATTGGTTACTGTATATGCAGGGGAAGTTGCGCTTCAACCAAAACAAAAACAAAACACTATGCACATATTCGCTGGAGAAAATGCGAGCTTTAGCGGGATAGACTTACTTGCCAAAAACAAAAATTCGTCAGTTAACGCTTTATGGTTAGAACATAAAATCATGGCTCAAAGCACTCCATTACCAGAGTTCATTAAAGAACTTTCTCGATATAGAAAAGGAGTCTTAAACATAGATGAAAACCTTAATAACATTAAGCTCACAGGCGTGTTTTCTACTATTGACACAGACGAAACGCTTTCCAATATCAGCCAGATTTTACCAATTGAAATTCAATACCGAACTCCGTTGTGGGTTCGCGTGTCGGCAAAAAAATAAATTAATTTTACGGCTTTTATAAGTTCACTCGGTGTACTAATTAATAAACCAGTGAATCGAAAAAGGAATTCAAGTTGTACTCTTGTTCTCATCAAAAATTATTAGTTGTGCTCCTTAGCACACAGTTAAGCATTGCTACTGCATTAGTCTCAACAGCTGTTATTGCAAGCGAAAAGCCTGAATTTAATATTTCTGCTGGTGCTTTGGATTCGGTGCTGAACGAATTTGCTATGGAAGCAGGCATCGAGTTTCACCTTAATGCCGCCCTTTCTAATGAGTTATACAGCCCAGGAGTTAACGGACGCTACAATACAAACGATGCCCTTACTTTATTGTTATCCAACACTGGTTTAACCGCGCAACTTCAGCCTGATGGCGTTTATCGTGTTGCTTCTGAAAATACCGGGATGAAGCTCGCTCCGATTCAAGTAAGCACCACCATAGAGGCTGGTACAAATCGAGATAAAGAAGGCCAATATGCAATTTACGACAATGACGTATCCAGTACTTATTTAAGCAAAGAAGAAATCGAACGCTTTAAAGGTACCAGTGCAGCCGATCTATTTATCGGCATGGCCAACACATACAGTGGTGAGGCTAGAAATGGCGGCGGTAGTATAGATCCTAACATTCGTGGTGTTCAAGGTCCTGGTCGCGTCCCTGTCGTCATTGATGGAACCGAGCAAGGTATTTCTGTTTACAATGGCTATCGAGGTGCGTCAAACCGAAATTATATTGACCCAAATTTAATCGGTGGAATGAAAGTCCACAAAGGTGCACAAATTAATGCAGACATCACCACTTCGGTTGGTGGCGCGGTTGAAGTAACAACACTGACACCTCAAGATATAGTACCAGAAGGCGAAACTTTTGGTATCGAGTTTGTCGCCGAAAGCAGCAGCAATTCAATAAAACCCAATGTTGCTCGCCTGCACACAGGTAAAAACTGGCAAGATGTTCCCGTTTATGCCGAACTTGGCGGAGTTCCGCTATATAACGATCCCGAGCTCCGATTTCAAACGCGAAGTGATAAAAATGACAACCTAGTTAATGGCGAAGACGTCGCGTATAGGCTAGCCATTTCAGGTATCAGCCCAAAGTTTGAGTGGCTTGGTGCGTACGCTTATCGCAATCGAGGAAACTATTACTCAGGGACAAAAAAATCGGGGTTTTATGAGCAACCATACAAAACGGGTGATCGTGATGGAGTAGCAGGTCGCATACCTTACTTGCAACCCGAACATGTTGCACTCAATCACCTTCCGGGTCACGAAGTGCCAAATACGTCTTCAGAAATGGAGTCATTTTTGCTAAAAACCACATTTAACATTACCGATGTCCATAAGTTGCAGCTTAGTGCTCGATTCACCGAAAGCACCCATGGTGAAATACTGGCCAGTCGTTCTGACTACCGCAACCAAGACGGGTTACCTCAATGGCCGCTTGCCAATGTGAAAATGCAAGCCTATAGCCTCAAGTTTAGAGCTAATCCAACTAACCCTTATTTAGATCTAAGTACCAACTTGTGGACTACTCAAACTGACTCAAAAACCAATACAGGTTATGGGTTTCCCAATTTCACTTACAGAAAAAGTGATACCCCAAATAAAATCATCAATACCGCAACAGTTAACCGTGAAGAAAGCCGAGTAGGCTTTAATTTTAAAAATGCCATGACTCTAACCGACGAATGGGATCTGACTGTATCTGGTAATTTCCAACAGCATAAATTGGCCCCGAAAGAGGGACTGCAATATATGATGGACCTCTATGATGGTCCGGTAAGAGCAGGTGAACGAGAAGAGTATAACGGTGCGATCACCATGGAATGGCGACCGTTAGAGTCTGTTATATTCAATGCAGGTGTTCGCTACTCACAATACCAATCAGAAGATCATTATATCAAAAATAGATTAGATGCAGGGGATACAAAAAGCCTAGAAACCTTGCAAAGCGACGGCTACAACTTGACTTACCAAACTATTGAAACCTTTGCCGATGAAGAAATTGCTCAGAATGTTGCTAATGCAGAACAAGCGATTCGTTCAACCTTTACCAAAAACAATATCGCCAGCAACATCAATAGATACCGAAACCTAATGGTAATGTTTCCAGATAAAAAAGAAGAATTTCAAAAACAAATACTGCAACACCAAAGCGAGCTAGCTAATTTTGATGCCTTACTCACCTCAAAAGTGAAAGAAAAAGTCTCCGAAGCTAAAAATAAACGCACTTACGTGGCAGACCATAATTCTGATTGGATGTTTAACTCAAAAAATGAGCTAAAACTGGCCGGCAACACATGCGTCAAAGCAATAAAACAAACGAATTATGTGAGTGGTAGTTGTAAAGTCTCCAGCAAAAGCGAATCAAGAGAAACCAATACCCGCTATAAAAACAGCGGCAGTGGTTGGGTTCCTTCTTTATCCACAACTTGGTTAATTAATGATTCTAGTCGTGCCTATGTCCGCTATGCTGAAACCCTCCGCTTCCCTAGTCTGTTTGAAAGCACCAGTGGTTTTTCTGGTAACCCAAGTTTCTCGGCACCACTTGAACCTGAAAGAGCCAAACTCATTGAAGTTGCCTACATTCATTACTTTAATACTGCAAGTGCTAAAATAACTTACTTTGATCAGGTAATTGAAGACGTAATGGATCGCGATACAGACAGCTTCTCGTTTGCAAACCTCGATAGCCAACGTACCAGCGGCCTTGAGCTGCAAGGAATGTTCGACAACGAGGCCTACTTTGGAAATGTTTCTATCACGTATAACTTCAGAAACGAGGTTTGCGACGAAAATTCTGCTGCACGCGGACAGATTTTAGATATCTACAATGATAAAGATCCATCATCTGAAACCTGCGTACGAGGTGGTTTTACGCAAATCAGCTATCTTGCGGCCCATGCTGCGCCAGAATATGCGGCCAGCATGATGCTAGGCGCGCGATTTTTTAACCAAGACTTAGAAACAGGACTACGTGGAAATTACATTTCGGGAAGTCACAAAGATGAAATTATCAAACGTACCGATGTCGCCACCTACGATGCCTATATCAAATATATTTTCAACAAACAGTTCGAAGCTGAATTAATAGGTACGAACTTAACCGATGTTTATTATTTAGAAACTGGTTCCGTTTCTGGAATGCCAGCACCGGGGCGAACAGTCAGTCTAAAATTACATGGCCGATTCTAGCCAAAATTGTCGATTTTCCAATTTTAGTCTATCACCGCTTCTTTCGAGGCGGTTTTCGTTTGTGCTAAGCCACAAAAAACACCAAAAACTATTACGGATTTTTCCACCTCGTTCGGTGTTATAGGTGAATGTTAGATCAATAGTTATTAGTCAATTAACGGAATCGCTCCCACAATTTAGGATAAATTAAATGAAAGCAAGTTTGAAATGGATATTGATATCTTTTGCTATCCCCGCGCTAGCAGCATGTAAGAGCGGAGGAGTAAATTCAACCAAAGACGTTGCTGCAACTAAAAATCAAGTACCTATCGCGGTACCCGGACAAAATCAAAACGTCGCTTTTGGTTCCCTAGTCAAACTTGATGGCAAAAACAGCACGGATAAAGACAAACAACTCTTAACCTATAAATGGTCGTTAAATACCAAACCTACTGGCTCCACAGCTACGTTAAGCGCTACCGATGCCGTTTCACCTGAATTTACACCAGACAAAGCAGGATCTTATGTGATCAGCTTAGTCGTTAATGATGGTAAAATTGATAGCAAAAGTGTTGACGTGACTATTGAAGTCGCACCGAAAGCAGTGAACTCGTTACCGATGGTTAGCGCAGGAATAGACAAAACCCATGCGATTGGCACCCCCGTGTTAATTGCCGCAACCGTAACCGACGCTGACAATGATGCCTTAACTTACACTTGGTCTATTGAAACCAAGGCTGCTAATAGCATGCCAACACTTACAAATAGCGATACAAAAACCGTCACGTTAAATGCAAATGTCCAAGGTGATTACCTACTTCAACTGTCCGTATCAGATGGTAAAGACACGGTCAAAGATAGTGTAAAAGTAACTCTAGAGTCAGCAAACGTCGCACCAATAGCAAAAGCAGGGGCGGATCAAAACGCAGTTAAAGATGCAGTTGTAAATCTTGATGGTAGTGGCAGCTCTGATGCCAATAATGACGTTATGTTGTATGAATGGACATTTGTTTCCAAACCAGAGCATAGTGTGGCAGATCTTAGCGGTACGAATACCATCACACCTAGTTTTACAGCGGACTTAATTGGCGATTATGTATTGTCTTTAACGGTGAGCGACGGTGCATTAACGAGCGCACCATCGAACATCAAGGTGACAGTAACAGAATCGCTCAAAAGCGAATTAAAAATAGTATTCCACGATAGAGACCCTGCTCAAAATACCCTTCCTTATGTATTTAATCCGATAACAATAGATAAAACATTCTCAGACCCTAAACCAGCTACTTACAAACTAGCGAGCTTTACACTTGAAGCGGTAGGACAGGATTACACCATAAAAGAAGTAACACCATGGGGAATTATGGGTGTCGTCACCCCTATTATAAATGGGGTGGTAGAAGGTCAAGTCATTAAAGCGGGAGAAAAGGTAGAAATTGAACTACTGTCTCCTCTAACAGGTGGCAAACAAGCCATGCTTTCATTTAGCGTCATCATTAAAGAAAATATGGGCGATAACTATATTAATGCAAGTTATTTTCTAACCACACACTAAAGTAGCACGACCTCTGCAATAAAATAAAGTGCGAGCAATCGCACTTTATTTAAGGACTTAAAAAATAATCTCTTCAGGAAGACGCTATGAATGACAAATTTAAGTGGTTAACGTGTGTTGCCACTCTATCCCTCTTGCTTGGCTGCAACGGAGGAGACGAAAGTGGAACCAAGGATACCGGGTCTAGCAAATTAGAAAATCAGTCTCCTATTGCTATCGCAGGAGTAAATCAGAATGTAAAAGTAAATACCAAGGTTAAATTGGACGGCACCAGCAGTGTTGATGAAGATAACGACCTCATCACTTATCAATGGAATTTTGAATCCAAACCCCAAATAAGCCAAGCAACACTCATTAATAGCAACAACGCCTTATCAGAATTTACAGCGGATGCTATAGGGACTTATATCATTAATTTAATTGTTAATGATGGTAAAGCAAACAGTCGTCCAAATCAGGTTCGAATCGTTGTTGCGTCTTCCGGGACAAATTCTCCTCCGACACTCAATTTATCCGGCGACCAAAAACTAAATTTAATCAATACCGCGTATCTAAACGCCAATGCCCGAGACGCAGACAAGGACAAACTTTTCTATCTTTGGCAGATTATAGAGCAACCGACGGATAGCAACCCAGTATTAAATGATGAGGGTACATCCATCAGATTTAAAACAGACATTGCAGGAGACTATGTCGTAAAACTCACAGTGTCAGATGGACTCGCTATCGCAACAGATACAGTAACGCTCAGCTACTATTATGCTAACGTCCCCCCTAGCGCAAAGACAGGCACCGCTATCTATGCAACCGAAGGAATGATAGTGCCAGTTGATGCGAGTATGAGCAATGATCCAAATGGTGATCCGATTACGTATCAATGGGATTTTGTCTCTAAACCGCCTAATTCTAATACGGTTATTGTCGACCCTAGCGCAATGATAAGTGAGTTTTACGCCGATGCGCCGGGCACCTATGTCGTGGGCTTAACTGTCAGTGATGGCGAGTTTACCAGCAAACCTTACAAGCCATTTTATGTGAAAGTCTACGGCTTGCAGGCACCACATACCAAGCTCTTCGTTGGCAATGATAGCAAACTGCAACTATTCCCTTATAAAGAAGAGTTTGTCGTAAATAAAACAACTGACTCTGGAAGTATTCCCGATGAATACATATTAGGCAACTATACAATAGAAGCAGTGGGCAAAGATGTAACCATTAGTGGCATTAACGCTATAAACTACAGTGACGCCAAGCTTAAACCCTATTTCATTGGCCTATCTGAAGGTGAAATTGTGACCGTAAAAAAAGGTGAGCGAATGACATTTCAACTGGCTAC
>Ga0209395_1002335_pt1 | contig 25049 bp, 21 predicted proteins | sample GOMGulsemesocosm_3_FD_184635 | JGI IMG/M metagenome (GOLD analysis project Ga0209395, IMG submission 184635) | Methane-oxidizing microbial communities from mesocosms in the Gulf of Mexico - GOM9D Gulf of Mexico (SPAdes) (version 2) | ecosystem: Environmental > Aquatic > Marine > Cold seeps... | reverse complement strand
GACCTTATAAAGGAGGATTGCGTTTTCACCCATCAGTAAACTTAAGTATTTTAAAATTCTTAGCTTTTGAACAAGTATTCAAAAACAGTTTAACTACACTTCCTATGGGTGGTGGAAAAGGTGGATCGGATTTCAACCCTAAAGGAAAAACCGATGCTGAAGTAATGCGTTTTTGCCAAAGCTTCATGACTGAGTTATCAAGACACATTGGACCTAACACAGATATTCCAGCAGGAGATATAGGAGTTGGTGGAAGAGAGATAGGTTACATGTTTGGACAATACAAAAGATTACGTAACGAATTTACTGGTGTATTAACTGGTAAAGGAATGTCTTTTGGTGGTTCATTAATCCGTCCAGAAGCTACAGGTTATGGTGATGTATATTTTGCACAAAGTATGTTAGCAACAAAAGGAGATTCTTTTACTGGAAAAACTGTTGTTGTATCTGGAGCAGGAAATGTTGCACAATACGCTACTGAAAAAGTTACAGAATTAGGAGGGAAAGTTGTTACTATGTCTGACTCATCAGGATACATTTATGATGCTGATGGTATAGATGCTAACAAACTAGCTTTTATAATGGAATTGAAAAACGTAAAACGTGGGAGAATTAACGAGTACGTTGAAAAATACCCTTCTGCTAAATTCTTTAAAGGAGAACGTCCTTGGTCAGTTAAATGTGATGTAGCATTACCATGTGCTACTCAAAACGAGTTAAATGAAGAAGAAGCTAAAGCATTAGTTGCTAACGGATGTATTTGTGTTGCTGAAGGAGCTAACATGCCAACTACACCAGAGGCTATTGAAGTTTTACAAAAAGCAAAAGTATTATTCGCGCCAGGTAAAGCAAGTAATGCTGGAGGTGTTGCAACTTCCGGCTTAGAAATGTCACAAAATTCTTTACGTTTTAACTGGACAAGAGAAGAGGTTGATGCTAAATTAAAAAATATCATGAAAGATATTCATGAATCTTGCGTAACATATGGTACTCAAGAAGATGGATATATTGATTATGTAAAAGGAGCTAACGTAGCTGGATTTGTTAAAGTTGCAGATGCAATGATGGCACAAGGTATCGTTTAAAACTTTTCTAAATATTTTAAAAAGCCCTCTAATGAGGGCTTTTTTTATGAACATATATAAGATTTCAAGTTACTTCACGTTAAAATGAATATATTTGAACTATTGTTTGTTTAATAAAATTGACCTAATGAATACAAAGTTATTATCCTTAATCCTTCTTATAAGTACTTCCATGTTTGCTCAAAATTACTCTGGACAATGGGAAGGACATTATTCATATTTAAATATTACGGGGATTGCTCATAATCAAAATAACATATTAGCTTCTGCTGAAAATGCAATTTTCAACTACAATACTAATACAAATGAGAGTAGCAATACCTCAACAATACATGGATTAACAGGAGAAGTAATTTCATATTATTATTACAGCGAAAACTACAGCACATCCGTAATTGGATACGAAAATGGTTTAGTAGAAGTTGTAACACCTGACAATGTAATAACTGTAGTTGACATTTTAAATAAACCCAGTATTGCTCCAAATGTGAAACGAATAAACCACATATATGAATTTAATGGTTTGGTTTATTTGTCATGTGATTTTGGAATAAGCACCTATAGTTTAGACAACTTTGAATTTGAAGATAGTTATTTCATCGGGAATGCTGGAGGTCAAATTTCTGTAAAGCAAACAACCGTTAAAGATGACTACATTTACGCTGCAACTACAGAAGGAATAAAAAGAGCATTGCATGCAAACCCAAATATCATAGATTTTTCTTTATGGGAAACACTAGCTACCACATCTACTAACTGGAAAAGCATTGTTACTTTTAACAATGTGATTTATGCAATTGATAGCACAAATTCCTTATTTTACCAACATAACGGAGCTTCATTTGATAATCAATTTAACCTTACCTACGCCGTCTTAGATCACCGGGTAAGTGATAACAAAATGCTAATTACTAAAGCAGATAACACAACTGTATATGACGCACCGTTTACTACTGTTTTGTCAGTCGACAACCAAATAGAATATGGGTCAGACTTTACAGTCGCTACTCTTGCTAATAACAGTGTGTTTATTGGAACAAAAAGTGATGGGATATTTCGTTTTAATTTATCAGACGGGAGTTTGAATCAACAAATTAAACCGAATGGCCCAACGGGAAATAATGCTTTTACAGTAACTGCTACTAACAAAGAAGCATGGATTGTTTATGGTAAATACTCCGTTTCTGGAGGTCCAAGTCCTATAACTAAAAAAGGATTTAGTCATTTAAAAAACGACACCTGGATAAACACGCCATATAGTAGTGTTTTAGGTGCTGGAAATTTAATAAACGTTTCTGTGAATCCATTTAATTCAAATCAAGTATTCATGACTTCTTTTTGGCATGGTTTTATTGAAGTCAATAACGAAATCCCTACAACACTTTACAACGAAACAAACACTAGCTTAGAGATATGGAACGGATGGATATTATCTGGAAAATCTACTTTTGATGCTGACGGGAAATTATGGTTTACAACAGTTAGAGTTGATGATGCTTTAAAAGTATACGACCCACAAAATGGGGATGTACAAAGTTTTAGTTTAAGTAGTGTAATAGCGAACCCCGTAAACGGTGAAAATAGTTTTGGAAATATAGAAATTGACCAAAACAATACCAAATGGATTGCCACTAGAAAAAATGGGGTTGTTGGGCTTACAGAAAATAACGGTAATCCAATAGCTAAAAAAATAACTGACCAAAACGGAAATTTACCTATACAAATTGTTAAAACAATAGCTCTTGATAAAGATGATAACCTTTGGATAGGAACTCGTGAAGGGTTACGTGTATTATATAACACTGCAGGTTTTTTCACTACAGCAAACCCACAAACGGAATCAATCATCATCTTAGATGATGGGATTCCTAAAGAATTAATGTTTGGACAATCAATTACCGACATAAAAGTTGACGGATCAAACAACAAATGGATTGCTACCCTTGATGCTGGAGTATTCTATTTATCAGCTAACGGACAAGAAACTATACATCATTTCACTAAAGACAATTCCCCACTACCCTCAAACGGTGTAACTAATATGTCAATAGACCATATTACCGGGAAAATATATTTTGCTACAGAAAAAGGAATGGTGGCTTTTAATGCTAATGCTACAAACAGCGCTGCCAATTTAGAAAATGTTGTTATTCAACCTAACCCAGTTAGACCAAATTACAACGGCAATATCATTATTAAGGGATTAATAGATGGTGCCAATATAAAAATAACCGACATCTCAGGAAATTTAGTTGATGAAAACACTGTTAGTGGCGGTACTTATGAATGGAATCAAACTGCTTTTGGAAAACACAAAGTAGCATCAGGAGTTTATATTGTAATGGTAACTACAAAGGATGGTGATGAAACTACTGTTGAAAAAGTCATGATAGTTAGGTAATGTTACTTACTACAAAAGCAATTGTATTATCGGCCTTAAAGTATAAGGACAGCTCTTTAATCGTTTCGTGTTACACCAAAGAACTTGGAGTACAATCTTATATTTTACATCATATATTTAAAACCAAAAAAGGAAAACTAAACCCAGCTTATTTTCAACTTCTTACGCAAGTTGAAATACAAACCAGTTACAAACCAAACCAATCATTACATAAAATAAATGATGTAAAACTACAATATAGCTACAGCACCTTACACACTAACATTTACAAAAGTACCGTGTCCATGTTTTTGGCTGAAGTATTACAAAATGTGTTAAAAGAAGAAGAAAAAAACACTGAACTATACCATTTCTTAGAAGCAACATTTCTTTGGTATGACCTACATGATTTCAATGCTAATTTTCATTTACTCTTTTTATTAAAGCTATCACAATATCTTGGTGTATACCCTGACATTGATACCTTAGCCCTGAATTTTTTTAGTTACGAAAAAGACACTCAAAAAATTAATATTCTAAAAAACTTCTTAGGCATTAATTTTGATGCCCTAGATAGTATCAAAATTAATGCACAAATACGACAAGATATTTTAAGTGAAATCTTACACTATTTTAGTGTACATTTGGGCGGTTTTAAAAAACCGAAATCTTTAAAAATATTACATGATATTTTCAATTAAAATGAAAAATTTTGCACTTTTTCTAATACTCTTACTTTTCATCAATTTAAATTATGCGCAAGAAATAACTTTTAAAGATATTGACACCGGAGAACCAATCACCAATGTAGCTATTCATAATAAAGATATTTCTAAAAGCACAGTTTCTGACATAAACGGTAAAGCAATAATTACCAATTTTGATAATCAGGAAATCATATATTTCTCTCATATTAGCTTCAAGGATATTTCAATTTTAAAATCTAAAATACAAGCGATAGTCTTTCTTGAAAATGAATCGGATGAACTATCAGAAGTAACCTTATCCGTTTCAAAATCAAGAGTAAAAAAATCAAGAGTTGCAGAAAAAATAGAAGTTTTAACTAAAAAGGATATTCAATTGATTGCTCCTCAAACTACTTCTGATGTATTGGCAGCAACACCTGGTTTAAGAGTACAAAAATCTCAAGGAGGTGGAGGAAGCCCTGTAATAAGAGGTTTTGAAGCTAATAAAGTCTTATTAGTGATGGATAATGTAAGAATGAACAATGCCATTTACCGTACTGGACACCTTCAAAGCGCCATTACCATTGACCCTAATTCATTAGAAAGAACCGAAGTCATTTTTGGGCCTTCATCTGTTATTTACGGTAGTGATGCTTTAGGAGGAATAGTTCATTTTTACACAAAAACTCCTAAAATTAATAACCAAAAAACATTTAAAGGAAGCTCTAACACTCGTTTCTCTTCGGCCAACAGTCAGTTTACACAAAATTTTAACGGAGAGTTAAGTTTTAAAAACTGGGCCTCATACACCGCTTTTTCAATTGCTAAATTTGGTGACCTTAGGATGGGAAAAAATCGTACCCACGGGTATGACCAATGGGCTTTAATTCCTTTCTATTCTGATAACAACGATTTAATTTTAAACGATACTCCTGTAACAAACAACAAACCACATATTCAAAAAAACAGTGGTTATAATCAATTTGATGTGTTGCAGAAGTTCAACATAAAAACAACAAAAAGTAGCAACTTAATTTTAAATTTTCAACTTTCGGAATCAACTAATATTCCTCGTTTTGACAAATTAACTGAATTAAAAAACGGATCCTTAAAATTTGCAGAATGGCATTATGGTCCACAAAAAAGAATCTTCTTTTCTCCTCAATACCAATTCACTCCAAATTATAAATGGTTAAATTCTGGTTCCATTACGGCAGCATATCAAAATGTAAAAGAATCGCGTATTAAAAGAAAATACGGAAGCTTAGAGCGTTCTTACCAAAAAGAAAATGTGGATGTATTTAGTATGAACACTGACTTTAAAGTATCCTTATCTAAAAACAGAGATTTATCTTATGGTTTAGAATTCACTCACAATGATGTAAGTTCAAATGCCCATGGAGAGTTATTAACTGTAAACAATAATTTGATTACAGGCGTTTCTGAAAACACCATCGTTCAGTCAAGATATCCGGATGGAGGAAGTACTTACGCTACAGCTGCGGCGTATTTAAATTACAGACAAGACATCAACAAAACAATGACCCTAAACACTGGAGGAAGATATACTTATACTGAGTTAAAGGCTGAATTTATTGATCAAACCTATATAACGCTACCAGAAACAAAACTAGAACTTGATAATTCTTCTTTCACTGCAAATATTGGTCTGACCTATAGACCAACTAAATTAACACGTTTTAACGCTGTTGTTTCTTCAGGGTTTAGATCACCAAATATTGATGATGTTGGTAAAATTCGTGAAAAAAGCGGCTTACTTACTGTTCCGAACGTAAATTTAAAACCTGAATATGCGTATAATGGAGAATTAGGTATTACCAAATTCTTTAAAAACAAACGCAATCAAATTGCTATTAATGGGTTTTATACGCTACTTAACAACTACATCTCAAGAGCTGCATTTGTAGTGAATAATGACAGCTCTACTACCGATGAAAACACCGTAATGTATGACGATGATGAAGTTATTACTATTGCAAATGTAAATGGAGATACCGCCTATATTTTAGGTGGAACTATAGATGCTAGTTTTGCGCCTATAAACAACTTTACTATAAAAGGAAACATTACCTATACCAAAGGAAAAACAAACGATACTGATAGTTATTTACCTTCTATATCACCGTTGTTTAGTACTATTGGTATTATATACCATAAAAACAAAATTGATACTGGGGTACACTGGAGATATTCTGCAAAAAAAAATGCAGATGAATATAGCCCTGGAGGAGAAGATAACTTAAGTCAAAGTCCGCTTATTGATCCAAACCCAACTATTGACGATGATGAATACTATGTAGGAACACCATCATGGAACATTTTAAATGCATCGTTTGGATATCAAGTAAATAAAACGCTAAGACTGCAATTAGGGCTAGACAATATTTTTGACATTCATTACAAAGAATTTGCCTCAGGAATTAGTGCTTCGGGAAGAAACTTTAAGGCAAGTATGAATCTTAACTTTTAAGGTGTAGTTACAACAACAAAAATTAAACTTTCGCTATTTTAAATCGTACCTTTAAGTCATGTTCGCTCTTGTAGATTGTAATAATTTTTATGCTTCCTGCGAACGTGTTTTTCAACCACAGTTCAGGAATACACCCATTGCTATTTTATCCAATAATGATGGTTGTGTTATTGCGCGTAGTGATGAAGCTAAGGCAATAGGCCTTCCTATGGGCGCTCCTGCCTTTAAATACAAAGCGTTTTTTAAAGAGAATAACATTCAGGTGTTTTCGTCAAACTACCCCCTTTATGGTGACATGAGTAGTAGGGTAATGAACATATTACAACAATTTTCACCTGATGTTGAAGTATATAGTATTGATGAAGCTTTTTTAGTTTTAAACACTATTGAAAATGACAATTTAAAAGAACTTGGACATGAAATACGCAATCGCATTTTACAATGGACTGGCTTGCCTACTTCTGTTGGAATCGCATCTACTAAAGCCTTATCAAAAGTAGCTAATAAAATTGCTAGGAAGTTTCCTGAAAAAACAGGAGGAACCTTTGTAATTGATTCTGACGAGAAAAGAACAAAAGCCCTTAAGTGGACTAAAATAAAAGATGTTTGGGGTATTGGACGACAATTACAAAAACGGTTGACACAACAAAACATACATACAGCCTATGATTTTACACAACTTTCTGATGCTTGGGTAAAAAACAACTTTTCTATTACTGAACTTAATTTGAAGAAGGATTTAGAAGGAGTTGTTACATTAACCTTAGAAGATGATCATCCTGTAAAAAAATCTATTGCTACAACGCGTAGTTTTGAAAACACCTATACGGATATTAAAGACATTAAAGAACGAGTTGCTACTTTTGCTAATAGTTGTTCTGAAAAACTACGTGACCAAAATTCTAGTTGTAATATGCTTATTATTTTACTACAAAGTAGCCGATTTGAGAAGAATACTCCTTCATATAAAAATAGTATTACTGTAGTTTTACCATACGCCACAAATTCTTCCTTAACAATTGCAAAGTATGCTACAAAAGCAGTAACACAAATTTTCAAAAAAGGGATTAATTATAAACGTGCTGGCGTAATAGTAACAGGACTCGTAACTACTGACAACCATCAACTGGACATGTTTGAAAGTGAAAACCCAAAGCACAAACCTTTAATGAAAACTATTGACAACCTCAATAAAAAGTATGGAGGCAACAAACTAAAACTTGCTAATCAGGATTTAGAAAAAACCTGGAAAATGCGTCAAGAGCATTTATCAAAACAATATACTACCCAGTTTAATGAAATTCTTATTATAAAATAACAATTTCATTTTCCTCGAGAGAGGATTAAGGTGAAGGGATTTTGTTTTCTAGCATACACACTGTTTTATTTAAAAAGAAGTATCTTTATCCTATGACAACTGAAGCACTTACATTTTTCACCCCTGATACTCAAGAGAGTGAAGGAGCCATTTTTTTCGACACAGGAATATCATGTGGTTTCCCCTCGCCTGCTGATGACTTTAAACAGGAACGTATTTCGTTAGATAGGGAATTAATAAAAAATAAAGAAGCTACTTTTTTTGCTCGAGTAAGCGGACAATCTATGATTGGTGCTGGTTTAGATGACAATGACTTATTGGTTATTGACAGAAGTATTGCACCTACAAACAATAAAATTGCCGTGTGCTTTTTAGATGGTGAATTTACGGTAAAACGTTTACGTGTAGAAAATGATGGCGTTTGGTTGCAACCTGAAAATCCAGACTACCAGCCTATACAAATAACCTCTGAGAACAATTTTGTAATATGGGGAATTGTAACCAATGTGGTTAAAAAGTTATAGTTCTACCACTCACAAAATGGTGTTGTACTCAATTTTGAATTGTAATATTTTACTTCTCCAGTAACTTCAACACCTAACCAATTTGGTTTTTCAAAGAATTCTTCTTCTGAATTCAATTCAATTTCTGCAACGACTAATCCATTGTTATCTCCAAAAAATTCATCAATTTCATAAATATGCATGTTGCTTTTCACTTCATATCTGATTTTATCAATTATGCCTTTTTTACACAATTTAAATAAAGCTTCAGCTTCTTGTAAATCAATTTCTTTTTCCCACTCAAAACGAGAGGTTCCACTAGTGTTAGATTTCCCTTTAATAGTTAAAAACCCTTGATTTCCTTTTATACGTACACGAACAGTTCGTTCAGGATCGGTACTCAAGAAACCTTGAGTAATACGGGTGCTTTTATAAGATTCTGATTTATACTCTTCAGAAACCACTAAAAATTTACGTTCTATTTCAATCATATTCATTTTCTACATTATAGAAATCTACTTATTAATCAATTGTTTATCATGAATTTTACTTAAAACTAATAATGCCATAACAGCACCAAAAGTAGCATATAACATATCCGATTGCGTGTCCCAAACGTATCCTTGGGTTCCTAAAAAAGAATCCCCTCCATCACCAGTAGCTAATGAAACAACCCATTCAATAAATTCATAGGTAACGCTAATTGCCATAGCAATGCATACCACTATAAAATTTAACCATGATTTTCCGTTAATAATATTCTTACGAAGTAATAATTCTCTAGCAATCATAGCCGGAACAAATCCTTGTGCAAAATGCCCTACTTTGTCATAATTATTTCTTGATTGATGAAACGCTTCTTGAATCCAATCAAATAACGGTACTTCAGCATAGGTATAGTGCCCACCAATAATTAAAATCACACAATGGATAAATATCAAAATGTAAACCAGTTTTGTGAATTGGAAATCCTTATAGGTGAATAGCAATACCAAAACACCAATAATAGCTGGTAATACTTCTAAAAACCAGGTAAAATATTCAAACGGATTTATAGCTGACCAGATAAGTAAAATCAATAATAATAAAAGTAATGTCTTTAAAAAGTTCATTTAAATTCTAGTATTAAAATCTGTAAAACGATAAAGATATTATAAATTTGAACATGCCTTTCAATTTCCCTCTTAGAAAAATTATTCATGTTGATATGGATGCATTTTATGCTTCCGTAGAACAACTGGATAATCCTGAACTAAAAGGAAAACCTGTAGCTGTTGGCGGTGGGGGAAAAAGAGGCGTGGTAAGCGCCGCGAGTTATGAAGCGAGAGCATTTGGTGTACGAAGTGCTATTAGTGGAACCTTAGCTCGAAAACGTTGTCCGGAACTTATTTTTGTAAAACCCCGATTTGACCGATATAAAGAAATCTCCAAGCAAATTCGAATTATCTTTTACGAGTATACCGATAAAGTTGAACCACTCTCATTAGACGAAGCCTATTTAGATGTAACCGAAAATAAAAAAGGAGTACTTAGTGCTTCAATACTTGCCGAAGAAATTAGGGAGCGAATTTTTCAGAAAACTGGTTTAAGGGCATCTGCTGGAATATCGATCAATAAATTTATCGCAAAAGTTGCCAGCGACTACAACAAACCAAACGGACAAAAAACTGTAAATCCTGAAGAGGTGATTCCTTTCCTTGAAGCATTAGACATCCGTAAATTTTATGGTGTAGGAAAAGTTACTGCCGAAAAAATGTACCAACTAGGCATTTTTGAAGGGCGTGATTTAAAACAAAAATCAATTGAATATCTGACTACTCATTTTGGAAAATCAGGAGCCTATTATTACAATGTAGTTAGAGGGATTCATTTAAGTGAAGTAAAACCCAATAGAATACAAAAATCAGTAGCTGCAGAACGGACTTTTTTTGATAACATTACTTCAGAAATTTTTATGCTTGAAAAACTGGAGCATATAGCTGAAGAATTAGAAAAGAGATTGAAGCGTAGCAAAATCTCTGGAAGAACGGTTACTTTAAAAATAAAATATAGTGATTTCACACAGCAAACAAGAAGTAAGACAATACAATATTTTATTTCAGACAAGCATTTAATTTTAGAAACTGCTAAAGAATTATTGTTTCAAGAAAAACCAAAAAACTCCGTGCGTTTATTAGGTATATCTCTCGGAAACTTAAATAATGTTGCTAAAAAAGAAAACAAAAAAAATCAGAAAAGTGTTTCAGTACAATTGAAGTTTGGCTTCTAAGTTACTAGTAATACTGACCTTATAATATCCTGTATTTGGGATCGAAAAACACCCTTATTACCTCAACTTTTAATTGCTTATTTTTTTTATTACCAGTTATTTTCTATTTTAGACAGAACCAACACCTTATTTGTATGAATTTAAAATACATTATAATAACTCTATTGACTACAGTATTATGCTTCAATATGGGTTATGCACAAGAAGAAACTAATTTAGCCGTAACCGATTCATCCGCGGTAGAAAATAATTTATTATATAACACCAACTGGAAGCTTTCAAAAATGGAACCCAAGATTAATAATGGTATTGATTTGACTTTCCGTTTTGAGAAAATAGCCAGTCAATTAAAAATAGAAAAAACAACCAGCTCTGCGCCTGTATTACAAGGAACTAACTTGATAACCACAAAAAGCAATAGATCTGATTATTTTCAATGGTCTTACGGCATAAAAAGCACAGAATATGAAGGTGATAATGTAAAAGCTTCTATTTATGATTATTCCATCCTTGAGCTAAAAATGGAAGGCTATGCTTTTAAAATAATATCTTTAGATAATACCAACTTAGTATTAGAAGTAATCAAATCTCCTAAAATAATTTTCGGAAATTCTATTTCTAAAAAACAAAAAATATATTTTACAAAGTAAGTACTATTTCCTTATTTATAAACTCCATTAATTGATAAATATGTATTTTAAAATCCATATCTATCAATTTCGGAAAGGAATTATTCTATCACAGAAACCTTCATTGTACTCATCTCTATTTTTTTTAAAATAGAAAAAGTATGATTTAATTTAACAATGCTATATTTGGTTTGTATTAAATTTTATAACACCCCTCAAAGAAGATTTATAGTACATGAAAAGAAGAAGTTTTGTTAAAAAGGCAGCTCTAGGATCTTTAGCTACTCTCATTGGAGCAGACATTGTTTTTGGAGCAACAATGCCCGAAGGATACACTCCTTTGGCTTTAGGAGATCCTGACCCATTTAAATTATTTGGTTTAGACACAGAAATGGTTCTGCTAAATGATAAACCATGGAATATAGAAGCAAAAGCACATTTACTTAATGATAATATAACGCCTAATAGCAAAATGTTTATTAGGAATAATGGACTTATCCCCGAAAACATAAACCTCAATGAATGGAAGCTGACAATTGACGGAGAATCAGTACAACAAAAAAAGACATATACCCTTACGGAGTTAAAAGAGAAATTTACACATTATAGCTACCAACTGACTTTGGAATGTGGAGGTAATGGACGAAGTGAATTTAATCCTCCAGCTAAAGGAAATCAATGGACTATCGGAGCTGTATCATGTGCACAGTGGACAGGAGTTCGGCTTAAAGATGTATTGGAAGATGCAGGAATTAAAAGTGATGCTGTTTATATTGGTTATCATGCTGCAGATATACATTTAAGTAGAGACCCCAAAAAAGAACCTATTTCTCGCGGTGCTCCCATGGCTAAAGCTTTACAAGATGAAACACTACTGGCTTTTCAAATGAATGGTGAAAACATACCTCTGGCTCATGGATACCCCCTACGCCTAGTGGCTGGTGGTTGGCCAGCATCAGTATCAGGTAAATGGATAACTGGTATTAGTATTCGTAATAAGATTCATGATGGCACAAAAATGAAGGGAAAAGCATATCGTATCCCTTGTAAACCGGTCGCACCAGGAGAGAAAGTTAAAGATGAAGACATGTGCATAATCGAATCAATGCCGGTGAAATCATTAATTACATACCCAAAGTCTGGTGCCATCATTAAAAAAGGACAAAAATTACATATTAAAGGTCATGCTTGGGCGGGTGAATTAGCCGTTGCTAAAATGGAATATTCTATTGATTTTGGTGCTACATGGACAGAATGTTCCATTACCCAACCTGTTAACAGATTAGCTTGGCAGCATTTTGACGCAAATATTAGCTTCCCAGATAATGGCTACTATGAAGTTTGGGCCAGAGCTACAGATACAAATGGTGTAAGTCAACCTATGCTCCTACCTGGATGGAACCCAAAAGGATATTTAAATAACGCTTGCCATAGAATCGCTATAAAGGTAAAATAAATGGAGCGCCCTAAAAAGTTTAAAAAAGAGATCAAAGACATCTATAACGTCATTACTACAATGTCTTCAGTACTTGGCGTTGGTATTTTACTTTGTATGGTATTATTAATCAATCCTGAAATTATTAAATTATCTAAGTCTAATTCTGAATACCTAACTATTACCATTGAAGAGGATGAAGACAAAATAGAAAATGGTATACATGTTCGAACAGGTTTTGTTGATGATAAGGGTTTAATGGAAACCATTAATAATTGCACCAACTGTCATTCTTCCAAATTAGTCATTCAAAACAGGATGTCTAAAGAAAGATGGGTGGCAACCATAAGATGGATGCAAAAAACCCAGAATCTTTGGGATTTAGGTGGGAATGAAGCAATTATTGTTAATTACCTTGCTAAAAATTACGCTCCAACAAAAAAAGGCCGAAGGGAAAACCTAACAGATGTTGATTGGTATGAATTAGAAAATTAAGCTTCTATTTTTTCCTATAAAACCCACAAAAAAACTGTTTTATAAAACTATTAGGGAATGTTTTTATTCCTTCAAAACCTATTTTTATATCTCTACCATTATATGGTATATAGGCAGTTTTAAAAATATAATCCCATAAACTTAAGGAAATTCCAAAATTAACACCGTTTTTACGCTCCGCAGGTAAATCATGTGCGTGATGCCATATATGCATCTTAGGATTATTAATAATGTATTTGAAAACACCATAAGATAGTCCAATATTGGCATGATTTAAATGCCCAATAGCTATAGTTATATAGTACACTACAAAAGCATTTTCTGGACTAAAATTACCGATTACCATCATCGTGATAAACTTCATTGGCGTATAAAAAATATTTTCCATCCAATGAAAACGGAAATGTGCAGCAAAACCCATTTGTTCAACAGAGTGATGTACTTTATGAAATTGCCACAAAAAGTCAAATTTATGTAACACTACATGAGTAGCCCATTGAACAAAATCCAGTGCAATAAAAAAGACTAATAATTGTACCAACGGATGAAGCTGACTAGTATCATAAATAACCAACTTATCTATACCTCCAATTACACCTGAAAACCAATGCTCTATAATTACCGAAAAAGCAAAAAAAATGATAATCTTAAACAAGAAAAAATTAAAGAACATATAAAATGTATCCAAGAAAAAATCCTTTCGAAATATCGATTGACCTTTTCTCCAAGGAAAAATTACTTCTAACAACCAAACCACTAATGACAAAACAACCAATAACCAAAAGTAATTTTTATACCATTTAGACACACTCATGGTAATCTCAGACCATACATACTTCGGGTAATTTTTATAGGCTTTGGTAAAGACGTCACTATAACTTTTCTTTATGACTGGTATTATTTTTTGACCCTTCTCATTTGATTTAGCAATAGTTGTATGTACTCCTTTTTCAACTGGCAACTCTTTAAAATAACTCCATTCTATCCAAGAGCCATCATAATTTTTAACATTAGGATAGTTTAATAATTGCGTTAATACAAAAGTTGTGTGGGCAGAACGCACTCCCGATTGACAATATGCAATTATCTCTTTATCTGGAGTAATCCCTCTGGAAGCATATATCTTTTTTAATTTTTCTAAATCTTTAAATTGAGTACTGTTTTTATAATCCACAGTTTCACTCCAATTGCACCAAGAACTTGAAGGGATTCTACCGGATCTAAAAGCTCCTTTCTTCATAAAATCACCTGTATACTCTTCTAATTCTCTTGTGTCAAGTAAAACAACGTCAGGATCTGAAATAGCTTTTTTTACTTCATTAATATCGGCATAATGCCTTTTTTGAACTGTTGAATTATTAAAGGTAAAGATTGTTTTTTCTAAAACAGCAGTGTCTAAAGATACTGGGTAGTTTTCTTTCTTCCATTTAGTAAATCCACCATTAAGCAGCCTGACTTTTGAATAACCGTAATAATCCAAAATCCACCAAAGACGTGCCGCATCACATAAACCCTTGTCATCGTATATGATTATTTGGTCTCCATTTTTAATCCCTAATTTACCAAAAAGCGATTCTATAACAGCCCTTTTAGCCATCATCCCACCATAATCTTTTTCGCTATTTACTATATCGGTTCGCCAAATATTAATAGCATTCGGAATATGACCTAAATTATATTTTTCAGGTTTTCTAAGATCTATTACTTTATAATTTTCTCGATGATCCTTTTCACTCAATTCAGTACATTCTATCAAAGCTGTACTGTTATTTTCTGAGCAGGAAAACAGGGTGTTTATGAACAAGAAAAACGTTAGAATTCTTATCATGATTTTAATTATCTAGGGTTAATAATTTTGTAAATATAAAATTACTTTTACCAAATAATTTACAATAATAGAATTTGAATGCTAAAAAACAACAAAAGCTACTTTTTTAAGTAGCTTTTGTTGTTTTTTATATAGGCACTAATAACAAGTATTCATTAAAAAAATCATGCTATTCTACTACAGAAACCCTCAAGGTATTTACCATTCCTTTTTTAACAATTGGCATTGCAGCTAGATTAATTAGATAATCCCCTTTTTCTACAAAACCACGTTCGTGAGCTATCTTGTTTACATCTTCAACAGTATCATCCGTACTTACAAACTTATCGTAATAAATACCTTTAACTCCCCAAAGTAGACTCAAACGTGAAAGAATATTTTTATTGGATGTAAAGGCTAAAATGTGTGCATTTGGTCTCCATGCCGAAATTTGAAAAGCAGTATAACCTGAGTTCGTTAAGGTACAAATTGCTTTGGCATCAATTTCATCCGACATATGAGCTGCATGATAACAAATAGACTTCGTAATATAACGTTCTGTTTTAACATGTGGCGGACGTTCTGGCACTGTAATTAATGGTGAATTTTCAACACTATTAATAATTTTAGTCATCGTTTCTATTACCTCTACTGGGTATTTACCTACAGAAGTTTCTCCCGATAACATTACAGCATCAGCACCATCCATTACGGAGTTAGCTACATCGTTCACCTCAGCACGAGTAGGTGTTAAACTAGTAATCATAGTCTCCATCATCTGGGTAGCTATAATAACTGGTATTCTAGCTTTCTTAGCACGCAACACCAATTGCTTTTGAATTAACGGTACTTCTTCAGCTGGAATTTCAACTCCTAAATCACCTCTTGCGACCATTAATCCATCACAGAAAGCGATGATTTTATCAATGTTTTTTACTGCTTCTGGCTTCTCTATTTTTGCAATGATAGGAATTTTATATGTAGAATGTTTGCTTATTAAATCCTGTAACAATTCTAAATCACCTGCATCTCTAACAAAAGAAAGCGCCATCCAATCTACTTGTTGCTCAATTGCAAAAATAGCATCTTTGATATCTTTTTCTGTTAATGCCGGAAGTGATATTGCCGTATTAGGTAAGTTTACTCCTTTTTTAGATTTTAAAGAACCTCCTTGAATAACAATAGCTTCGACCTCATCCTTGCCATTAGTACTCTTTACTTCAAATATTAATTTTCCATCATCTAATAAAATACGCTCACCTGCTTTTACATCTTCCGGAAACTTCTCATAATTCATAAAAGCCATGCTTGCGTCACCTTCAAATGGTTCGCCTGTACAAAATTTTATTACTTCACCATCATTTACAATTACACCTTCCTTCATAACGCCTACACGTAATTTAGGACCTTGTAAATCTCCTAAAATAGCAGTGTTGTATTTATGTTTTTCACTAAGTTCTCTAATAATTTCTATGCGTCCTTTTACATTGTCATAATCAGCATGAGAAAAATTAATTCTAAAAACATTTACACCTGCTTTAATCATTTGGTGAATTGTTTCTCTATCAGAGCTTGCAGGACCAAGGGTTGCTACTATTTTTGTTTTCTTCATCTGTATTAACTAGTAAAAAATTAAATTATTTTTCGATTTCAAATTAGGAACATCTATAGCAAATGTTGTTATTATTTGCGGAATAGCATTCATCTTTGAAATCATATTTTGAATATTATTGGTGTTCTGTTCTATTTTAACAAGGTAATCTACTTTTTTATATTCTGACAACAAATATATCCTACTATTATTTTCTTCTAAAAAAAGTGTGTTCTGAGCTGTAGAAACCTGATCTTTTTCTTGAATGCCTTTATTAGCAACTAAATTCCAAAGTGATTGGCTTTTTTCATCTTTAAATTCAAAAAAATCAAAATCAGGTATGGTATTCGTCCTCTTAAATCGAGTATCAAAAACACTATTTATAAAATAGGCCAAATGGTACGATTCTAAAGTGGTATGAATTGCCAACAACTCAAAATCGTCATCAATAAAATCCTCTAATTCCAATTTAAAAGTCTTCATCATAAACCGGTATATTTCCTATATAATTGTTAAAGATAAAATATGATTGCAAATCTAATGTTATATCTCTGTTAATTCTTTATTTTTTATGGATAAACACGCCTTCAATATCGTTTTTTAAAAGATTTCATTATCTTGTAGACAATCAATTTAAATTAAAAAAAATGGGCATTTTTGACGAAATAAAAAAGAAGTTAAGTCACGAGTTTATAGACATTATTGAATGGCTGGACAGCTCTAATGAAACTATAGTTCACCGATTTGAACGCTACCAAAATGAAATTAAAAATGAAGCACAATTAATTGTTCGTGAAGGACAAATTGCAGTGTTCATCAATGAGGGGAAATTGGCAGACGTTTTTAAACCCGGAACGTACACCTTAAACACTCAAAACTTACCCATACTTGCTACTTTAAAAGGTTGGAAATATGGTTTTAACAGCCCATTTAAAGCAGAGGTGTACTTTATAAGCTCTCGTTTATTTACCGATGAAAAATGGGGTACTAAAAATCCTGTAACCTTAAATGATGATCGTTTTGGTTTTGTTGAAGTTCGTGCTTTTGGAACCTATGCTTTCAAGATTAATGATGCAGGGAAATTTATTACGGACATTGTAGGTACTGATAATAATTTTACCAATTTTGAAATTAATGAACACTTAAAAAGTTTAATATCTACTCGATTTACTGATATTATTGGAGAAGCAAACCTTCCTATTGAACTGTATGCTGCCAATACCAATGAATTGTCAGATACCTGTTTGGAAGTAATGAATCCTGAATTTATTTCAGTAGGAATTTCATTAGAAAAATTCTTCATCGAAAATGTATCGATGCCTGAAGAGTTAAAGAAAGAAATTTTTGAATACAGCAGACTTAATAAATTAGATTTAGACAAGCTTACAAAATTCAAAGCTGCAAAAGCTTTGGAAGTTGCTGCTGCTAATGAATCTGGAGCTGCAGGAGCAGGAATAGGAATGGGAATGGGATTTGCCATGGCACAACAAATGGGTGGAATGCTAAACCCACAAAGTCAAACTACAACATCAGCACCAATACAAAACACTGGGGCAATGCCACCACCTTTACCACAACAAGCACAATACTTTTATGCAACAAACGGACAACAATCAGGCCCAATTACCTTTGAAGGCTTAAGTAACTTGTTTGCTTCAAAAACGGTAGATGCAAATACATTAGTTTGGAAACAAGGAATGGTTAATTGGACAGCTTTAAACGCTGTGCCCGAATTACAAGCCTTATTAGGGTCTGTACCTCCACCATTGCCAAATAATTAGAACACTAATTCATAAAAAATAAACTTATCTAGGTTTTCTCTCCCTCTGGGAGAGGACTAAGGTGAGGGTGATATTTTCCATGTATAAATGAATCAAGAAACACCTAAGCAATCAGAACATAAAAAATCATGCATCAATTGTGGTGCTGAACTAAAATACAAGCCTGGTTCTACCGTAATTAAATGTGGCTACTGCAATCATGAAGAGGCAATAGTATTATCTGACACTTCTTATGAAGAGTTAGAATTACGGCCTTATTTAGAAAAAATGGGGGGCCAGTCGCACACTGAAAAAATTAGTATGTTGCACTGTAAAACTTGTGGTGCCAATCAACATGTAGAAGAAAATTACAAGTCCTTACATTGCGTGTATTGTAGTCAGCCTTTAATTGTAGAAGACGCTTATGATGAAGACTGGATATTACCCAGCGCAGTACTTCCTTTTCAATTGAACCATCAGCAATCACACACTATTTTTAAAAAATGGGTGAATGGCCTATGGTTTGCTCCGAACAAACTCAAACGTGCAGCCTTAGATCCAGAAAAAACAAAAGGGTTATATGTTCCGTATTGGACCTTTGATGCTGAATTATATGGTGAATATGAAGGACAACGAGGAGATTATTACTATGTTACCGAAAGTTATAACACTACTGTTAATGGTAAAAATGTAACTCGTACGCGTCAAGTCCAAAAAACACGATGGTCTTATGCTTCAGGAACTATTAGTGGGTTTGTTGATGACACATTAATTAGTGCTTCAGAGAAAAAAAAGAATACTATTCCTCATAAAATAACTCATTGGGATTTAGACAAACTAGAGCCCTTCAGCTCTAGTTATTTAGCAGGTTTTGTGACTGAAAAATACACTTTATCACTAGAGGATGGACATTTAAAATCTACCGAAAAAGCCAAGCAAATTGCCAATGGATGGGCAAGACAAGATATTGGTGGTGATACACAACAAGTACACCAATTAAACATGAAGTTAAACGAAGAAACTTTTAAACATGTACTGTTACCTGTATATATTTCCTCTTATGTGTTCAATAGCAAAAAATACCATTTTTATGTAAACGGACAGAGTGGAACTATTGACGGGAATAGACCCTACTCTTTTTGGAAGATATTCTTTTTAGTACTGTTTATAATTGCAATTATTGGAGCTGTAATTATTTTTGGAGAGCAAGCGCAATAATCTTTCATAAAACACTTTTAAAAAAAATTACAAAACATAGGTGACCTTTTTACAATTTGACCATTAATAGATAAAACAGTTTATGAATGATAAAAAAATTTTAGGTTTTTTTGAAAATGGTCAACGAGAAAAAGCCTTTAAAGAACTCTATACGTTATACCCTAGAATAGAAAAACTCATTCTTTCAAAGGGAGGTCAAAAGCAAGATGCTTTAGATGTGTTTCAAGAGGCGCTTATTGTATTGTATAAAAACTTATTAAAGTCCGATTTTAAACTATCATCTTCATTTTACACTTATTTACATTCCGTTTCTAGGTTTATATGGAGTGATATTCAAAAGAAAAACAAGAAAACAAATTATGAGACTCTTCATCATGAAGAATCTTTTCAAGAGTATTTAGACGAACGTAAATATCAATTTGCAGAGAAATCATTTTCTGAATTAGGAGAGCGTTGCAAGCAATTATTACTACTATTTTATCATCAAAAAATGTCTTTCAAGAACATTGCCAAAGCAATGCAATTTTCTTCCGACAAGGTAGCTAAAAACCAGAAATACAAATGTTTAGCAAAAGCGAAAGCGAACTTTAACGCAATTCAATCTTAATTCAGAAATTATGAAAAACCATATTCAAAACATAGAACTCGTTAATCAATATTTAAATAACGAACTCAATAATAGTGAACGAGAATCCTTTACCGAGAGACTAACAGAAGACAATGAATTTAAAAATCTTTTTGATGAGCAATCCAGTTTTATAGAGGGGGTAAAACGTTATGTACTTAAAGGCGAAATTAAACAAGCCTATCGTACTTATAAACTTTATAAATTACTGAAGATATTAGGCGTAACATTACTCGTTGTTAGTTTAATAATCACTTTCTTTTCTTTAATCAAAAAAAGCTCAGATACTATAACTATTGATAAACCAACTACAGAAATATTTAGTACTAGTAGCTCGAATACAGTCAAAAAAGCTACCCTTTCTGAGGCTACTATCAAGTCTGTTGACCCTATTGTTAAAACCATTGAATCAAATACTGATACCCCTGAACAAACCTCAACTTCAGAAGTCCTAATCGTTCCAGATAATCAAAAAAACACAACAGAAATTGAACAACTCTATTCTAGTTTAAAAAAGCAACCAGAAGTCTTTCAGATAAATACAGCTAAAGACACTGTTATTACTTGTAAAGAAGGAACTCTTATAAAAATTAAAGCAAACTCCTTTATTGATTCCAAAACAAATCAAATCATAAAAGGAAAATTTCAATTGAAAGTGACAGAGTATTATAAATTATCCGATATAATAAAAGCTAACCTTACAACATTAGCTAATGATGCAATTTTAGAAACTGGAGGAATGCTTTACATGGAAGCATCTCAGAATACTACCATTTGTCAACTTTCTAGTAAAAACACTTTGAAAATAGAGTTCCCATACGAGCAACGTAAAAAGAACATGAAATTGTTCAAGGGAGAAAAGGATCATGATTTGGTTAATTGGAAGCTTATAAATAATAAGGAAATCACACCTAAAACTGAATTAATTAATGGTGTTCTTTTAACCGAAGAGCCAATTATTGACACGCTTTCTTATTCTTTTATCACTAGTTTGAATAACCCTCTTAAAGAAAAAGTAATAGCTAATGATAAATTTCAAGAAGGTTTAGATCTTGAAATCCCTAGTGTAAAAGGCCCCATGAAAGGACTAAAAATCCTAGCGACTGATAGCTTGCTAGTTAATTCAAAATACGACAATAAAAAAAATAGGGTTTCTATCAATAAGAATGATATCTCACATTACATATTTAGTGCTTCAAAATTGGGTTGGATAAATTGTGATCGGTTTATAAACAGTAAGAAAACAAAAATAAAGTTTAAAGTGAAAGTTGGGAAAGGAGCTGATATAGATGTTAAAATGATTTTTAAAAACTTTAAAGCCGTATTACCCGGAAAGATTGAAAATGAAAATTATACTTTCTCTAAGGTCCCTATTGATGAACCTGTTCTAATTTACGCCATAAAGTTTGAAAACGGGCAATATTATATAGCCCTACAGAATACCACTATTTCAAATAAAAAATCGCCTTTAATATTTGAAAAAGTAAGTTTACCAAAACTAAAAGAGAAAATAAATAAATTAAACAGCCTTTAGGTTTGTTTAGCCATCTAAACTCTCAACCTATATTAAACTAATCATAAAAAAGAATATCATAAAGTTTAAAAAAACACTTTATGATATTCTACAATTACTATATATGAAAACTAAAATAATACTTCTTTTACTTTTAATTTCCCATCTAAACTATTCTCAAAATGATAAAATCATACACACAATTGATGTAGTTGAATCACAAACATTAAATGATATTTTATGGTTTCAAAAAATAGATTTCTTAAAACTAAACTTTATTAACCCTGAATTAAAAGGTAAAAACTACCGGATAACAATTAAAGAATTTAAAAAAGGACAGCACACCAATACTGACACTATAATTGACACTAGTTTAAACAAATACACTAAAAAAATTAGTTCAAATAACTTTCAAATACGAGTTATAGCAAAAGAATTAGAAGAAAGAGTAAAAGTTAACTTTCATATCAACAATATGATGATCAATCATGAATTAAAAATTGATAATACAGGAGATGTATTTGCCCTTAAAGACTTTACTGGAGGAAAAAACTCTCTTGAATTTGAGTACAACACCGCTGCAAATATTTTATCCTATATACTACCTTATGAAAGAGAAGGGCAGCAAATAAAATTTTACTGTGAAGTGGCAGAGAGTAAATTCAAACCCGAACAGTGGGGAAAAATATTTAATATTCCTCAATATTTTCTTATACAAATCGAATTTATAAAATACCCAACTTAGAGAATAATAATCTTCTAACAATTACATTTCAAAGTACTAAAATTAATCAAAAAATCAGATCGGAATTAAGACTCAATACATCAAAATAACATACTTTTGCCGGCTAATAAATTAACTTAAATAAAATGAAAAAAATTTTTACACTTTTAGCAATTTGTATGTTCGTTGGAGCAAACGCTCAAGAAGATTCAGTAGAGTCAAAATTAATTAAGAACGGGTTCTACGTTGAAACATTTGTAGGAACTGCAACAACCGATTATACTGACGGAACTACAGGAGGAGGACTTAAACTAGGGAACGTTTGGTATTTTGGAGAAAGTGATTTTTGGAGACCAGGATTTAAAACAGTATGGTTTAGAGGGGCAGCTTACTTTGGGGACAATGATGTAATTGTACAAGGATCTGTCATGAACGTGGGGTTTGCAAATATTATAGAATTTAAACCAAATTTAGGTTTGGAAGTGAATATTAACGTAGGATACAATGTTGTATATGTTGATAACGAAAGGTCTTATGACTATTACAACGGATCCTATAATCAAACTATGTATTCTGGTGATGAATTTACGGGTGGAGGAGTTATGATTAACCCTGAACTAAAGTTCAGATACGACGTATTGGCGATTGGATTGGATTTTGTTTTTTCTAAGGTGAATGAATATAGTGATAATTACTATGATGGTGGATACTACAATACTAATGACCCATATTACTATAATAACTTAAATAATATTGAAAGAAAAACTGGGTTAACAGCTATCAACCTTTCTATTGGTGCTAAATTCTAAAAAAAAGGTTACAACTAACTATTAAAAGAGAGGTATATACCTCTCTTTTTTATTTGTAAGAAGTTTCATTAAATCAAAGTAGTTTATATTTGCTTCAGAATTTACCACATGAGTTTTACATTGCTTTCATCTCCTTTACAAGGATTTACTGATTTTCGTTTTCGAAATGCTTTTAACGAGTACTTTGGAGGGATAGATACATTCTATTCTCCTTATATTCGTTTGAATGGTAAGTTGAAAATTAAAGGCTCATACGAACGTGATTTGCTCATTGAAAACAATACAGTTCCTGAAGTGATACCGCAAATTATGGCTAATGATGCAGATGAATTTTTGTTTGTTACCAAATACGTTCAAGAGCTAGGTTATACAGAATTGAATTGGAATTTAGGTTGTCCCTACCCTATGGTTACCAAACGTGGTATGGGGTCAGGTTTAATTTGTAATCCTGAAAAAATCAACCATATTCTTGACCGAGTACATTCAGAGTCTGATATTACAGTATCCATGAAAATGAGAATGGGTTATGAAAACCCTGAAGAAATTTTAGAGGTATTTCCTATTTTAGAAAAGTACCCTATTAAGAATATCGCTATTCATGCACGAATTGGCAAGCAACTATATAAAGGCGGGGTAGATTTAGATTCATTTCAACGTTGTTTGGATACTTCTAAGCAGAAACTATATTATAATGGTGACATTACATCGGTAGCTAAGTTTAAGGAGTTACAAGAACGTTTTCCCTCAATAGATCATTGGATGATTGGTAGAGGATTAATTGCTGATCCGTTTTTACCAAGTATGATTAAAAATAATACTACTGAATATCCTAAAAACCGATGGGATATTTTCAGTGAATTTCATGATACCATTTACCAACAATACGATGAAGCATTATCAGGACCGACACCTATTAAAATGAAAATGTTGGGTTTTTGGGAATTCTTTTCTCAATCATTTGACAATCCACAGAAGACCTATAAAAAAATTAAAAAAGCTGGTAATCCAAGAGCATATCAATCTGCGGTTAGTGAGATATTAAAAACAGAAAGAAACCTATAATAGGTTCCTTTCTGTTTTTATGTTTATGCCTTCAGATCTATTTCTTTTAAATTTTCAATTCTATTTCTAACCAAAAAGGCATCAATGGTTTCAAAGTGTTCTATGACACGTTTCTCTTTAAATTCAAATACTTTTTGAGATAAACCTTGTAAGAAATCACGATCATGCGATACTAATATTAGTGTCCCGTCAAAAGCTTGTAATGCTTCTTTTAAAACATCTTTTGATTTCAAGTCTAAGTGATTAGTAGGCTCATCGAGTATCAATACATTCACAGGTTCTAGCAATAACTTTACCATTGCTAAACGTGTTTTTTCTCCTCCTGACAAATTCGCTACTTTTTTATCAATATCATCACCACCAAACATAAAACGCCCTAAGATGTTTTTAATATTTGTACGTATATCTCCTTCAGCAACATCATCAACCGTTTGAAAAACTGTTAAGTCCTCATCTAATAGAGCAGCTTGATTTTGTGCAAAATATCCAACTTTAGCATTGTGCCCTAAATCACATTTTCCTTCATAATCAATTTGACCCATTATGGCTTTAATCATAGTGGATTTTCCTTCACCGTTTCTACCTACAAAAGAAACTTTCTCTCCTCTTTCAATAGTCATATTTGCATTAGAAAAAACTACATGATCTC